>Ga0302281_10001247_pt1 | contig 18572 bp, 24 predicted proteins | sample III_Fen_E1_2_FD_198762 | JGI IMG/M metagenome (GOLD analysis project Ga0302281, IMG submission 198762) | Peat permafrost microbial communities from Stordalen Mire near Abisko, Sweden - III_Fen_E1_2 | ecosystem: Environmental > Terrestrial > Soil > Wetlands > Permafrost | place: Sweden: Abisko...
GAAGCCGTCATCTTCGAGACCGTCAACTGCGCATGGCCCGACAGGAAATAACCATGTCCATCTCCGACGAACTCAACCCCCTCACCTTCGCCGCCCTGCGCCGTGCCAACGTCGCGCGCCTCCCGCTTTTCAAGGATGCCCTCGGCAAGGTGGTCCACGTGGCGGACGGTTCCGACTGGTCCGACGCCGAATGGCTCGAAGCGGTGCTGGGTGAGTTGGGGGAATACGCCAACCTCAAGAAGAAGATCCGGCGCGGCGACCTCGACAATCTGCCCGAGGAGTCACGGAGGATCATGCTGGCGAAGGAACTGGCCGATGTCGTGGTCTACCTCGACATCCTCGCCTTCCGTCTCGGCATCGACCTTGGCAAGGCGACCGCCGATAAGTGGGACGAAGTGTCCCAGCGCGTCGGCTTGGACATGCGCATCGGGCAGTTCGCATGACGGCGCTCAATGACCTCAAGCCCGGCGACAAGTTTCGTGTCGTGGCAAAAAATGGCAGGATTCTTCCGCCGGTTCGCACGGTCCGCGGCAGCGCGGAGTATCCAGGTTATCTGCCTACCGACCTGCGTCGCGATGTGTTGAGCGCTGATGGGCGTTGGATGCGGATGGCGCGGAACCTGACTGTTGTGGTGGTGCCGTGAAAGTTCTGCTCACCGCCGACTGGCAGTTCGATACCTACGCCGGTCTTTCGACGATCGGCGTCGACGGCGTTTCGACGCGTTTGACCGATATGCTCGACTGCTGGCGGTGGATGACCAAAATCGCGATCGACCAGAAGTGCGAGCGTATCTTCGTGGTCGGGGACTTCATCGACTCCCGCACCAGCATCGACATGTCGGTGCTGGACCGCCTCTGCCGCGTCGTGCATGAAACATCGCAAAGCGTCGATCTGTGCTTCATCGTCGGGAACCACGATTCTTACCTGCGTACGCCCGGCATCAATTCGATGCAGATTTTTCTCGGCAGCGGTGAGGTGATTGATCAGCCATTCATGATGCCGCCGTTCATGCTCATGCCCTGGACGGACGACAACACCCAACTGGCCGAAGACATCGCCCAGGCCGCCGAGGAATCGCATTGCGACTACCTGCTGGCGCATGCCCTGATCGACGGCGCCGTCCACAAGTCCGCCAAAACTCTGCCGATCGAAGCGCTCAAGCCCCGGTCCTGGAAGCGTGTTCTGCTGGGTGACGTGCACGCACCGAAGGATACCGACAACATCCACTACATCGGCTCCCCGATGCAATTGGACTTTGGTGACTGCGGCGGGAAGCGCGGGGTGCGCATCCTCGATACCGAGACTGACACGTTGTCATTCGTCGAGAACACCGTCAGCCCGCGGTTCTATAAGATCACCGACTCCTTCGCGGTCCCGGAGGTTGGCGAAAACGACTTCATCTGGATCGACGCTCCGGACCACGCGACCTACCTGAAGATCAAGGCCAAGGTCGAACATGCCCGCATCGTCAGGTCGAGCTATTCCGAAGCGCCAGGAGCCCCGCCGCGGATCGACATCCGCACCAGCCACACCCACGGCGACATCATCACCGCCTATCTGAAATACCGCGATCTGCCTGATCCGGGTGGGCACCTGTCCAAACTCGGCAATGAACTGCTGGAGAGAGCGAAGGGGCTGTCGTGAGCTTTGTCATTGGGTTGGTCGACTACGGCAACTTCATGTTCTTCGAGCAGACGAGCTTCGACTTTGCGAAGACTGGATTGACCCTCATTGAGGGTGATAACGGCATGGGCAAAAGTGCCCTGTTCGACGGTATTAGTTTTTCACTCTATAGTAAGTGTATTCGGCCGAAGTACGACGGCGACAACATCATCCGGCACGACTCCACGGGCGGTACGTATGTGTCCGTCAACATCACCGACGGAAAAACCAGGATCCGCTGCATCCGTTACCGCAAGCACCCGAAGCACCGCGACAACGTGCGCCTCTTCGTCGATGACGTTGAAGTCACTCGCGGAACCAACGCGCAGACCGACGCCGCGATCGTGCAGATGATCGGTGTCGACTACCTGAGCTTCATGAACGTGGTCGCTTTCGGCGTGCGCGAAGAGGTGAAGTCGTTCTTCTCCGCCGACGACAGCGACCGTAAACGCATCTTTGACAAGATGCTGTGCCTCGAACTGTATGAGGATGCGCGCAAGCTCGCCGCTTCTGACTCCAAGATGATCCAGCCGAACCTCGACCGCATCGACACGGAGATCGCGTCGGTGACTGCGGTGCTGGAGAATCAGAACGTGCGCCTGCAAGTCCTTCAGGAGAAGGCGAACCAGGACAATAGCGAAGTGTCCTTCGACTTCATCCGTGCGCAGGCTCGGCTTCGTCGGACTAACGCGATGTCAATCCGAACGACCGTCGATCGTGCTCGTCTTGTCGAGCGTCAGCAAAAAGCCGCCGCTGCCATCACCATTCGCCGCCGTGAAGTCGCGGTCAAGCAGGCCGCCATCAACGCGCAGCGCAGTGCGCACACCGACATCATCTCCACCATCTCTGGTGAGATCGCTCGCACCGAAGTCAGGCTCAGTGCGCAGAAGAAAGAGATGGCGTCGTGGGCGAACATGACCGGCAGTCGCTGTCCCGCTTGCGAGCAGGAAGTCAAAGCCAGCCACGCGGACATGAACGTCCGCGCCCTGCGTGATTCGATCGAAGCTTTGGCGCCCCAGCTTGCAGATGCCAAACGGAGGCTCACAGAGGCCAGAACGGCGCAGGACTCCCTGGCGGACGTGCTGCAACCGAATGATCGCTGGGCAGGCCTTTACGCGGCTGCAATTGCCCACAAAGACGAAGAGTTGAGCCGCCTCCGGGCCGAAGCTGCCACCCTGCGCGAACGCGTGGCATCGTTGAAGTCTCGCATGTCCCAGGACCGCGCCGCTGTGACTGCACTTGAATCCGAGATCGCCATTGGGCGCAACAAGCTCCTCAAGCTGACCGAAGAACAGGCCGAACTGCGCGGGCGCCAGGATCAACTCCTGTTCTGGATCGAAGCATTTGGCAACTCCGGGATCAAGAGCTTCCTGATCGAATCCGAGATACCTGAGATCAACCGCAGGGCCACGGCCTACGCGCAACGTCTCCTCGGACCCGGGGCGATCCTGCGCCTCCATGCTACCCGGGAACTCAAGACCAAGCGCGATGTCTACCGCGAGGAACTGTCCGTCGAGGCCGTCATTCCCGGCAAGACCGACCTGTACCACGGCGCGAGCAAGGGGCAGAAGCGCCGGTTCGATGTTTCGCTTCTCTGCGCTTTCCGGGACCTCCTGGCGTCCCGGACCGTCAAGCCATTCAACCAGCTTTTCGTCGACGAGATTTTTGACGGGCTCGATCGTCAGGGTTGCTCCTACGTGATCGACATTCTGAAAGAAACCGCAGCGACCTGCCCGGTGATCATGGTGACCCACGACGAACGCATAAAAGCTGCGGCGGATGTCGTGTTCTCTGTGGTCGACCGCGGCGGCTCTTCCGTTGTTGTTGCGCATGGCGCGAAAACCACTACGCTCTCCGCGGCACACTGACCATATGACCGACGGACGACGCAAGGGAAACAGCTACGAGAACGAGATCGCACGAAAGATGTCGATCTGGTATGGGGGACCGTCGTTCAAGGATATGTCGACGACCAATCTTTTGTTTCGGCGGAGGGAAGCGGACGACAGCAATCTGATCAGTACCTGGGTGGGGGGCCGGGACCTGATTCATGATCCACGCATCAAGGTGCCGTGGTGCATTGAACTCAAGAAAGTGGAAGCCAATTGGGACTTGGGCATTGCGATGACCAGTTCAAAGTGGGGGCCGTGGATGTGGTGGGAACAGGCGAAGCGGCAAGCCGTAGAAGCTGAACTCACGCCACTCCTTATCTTTTCCAAGAATCGGTCACCCGATCTTGCCCTGTTGTCCAAGGCAGCGTTTTTCAACATGCACCGCATTGGTCCTGAACCAACACCGCGGATTATGTTCAATGATGCTGTCGTGTTGCCACTGGACGTTCTGACGTCATCCACCCCTCCTTCTACCCTGTGAGATCCCCATGAACGAAGACGAAGACAAAGTCGATACCGCAGTGGCGGACGATGCTGATGCCGACACCGACACTGATGCCCCTGACCTTCTGACGGACATCCCCGTCGGCGGCCGGGTCGGTAGTGGGCACCTCGAAAAGGTCCTGCGCCATACCCTGGGCAAGAAGGCCTGCACCAAGCTGCAAGCGACCGCTGCCTGGACCGCATTGCTCGGCGTGATCACGGAGGCCATCCAGACCGGTCGCACCGTGTCACTGGTCAACGTCGGCACGCTCGAACCGTACGTCAAGAAGCCGACCAACTATCGCGAGGCCGGCGGCGATACCCTGCGGCGTGTTCCCGCGCGTCGGTATGTTCGGTTCATCCCGGCCACCAGCCTCAAGCAAGCGCTCAAGGAAAAGAAAATCTGATGTCGTCCGAAGTCGCCATTGCACAGGCGCAGCTTTCACCGGAAGAGCGAGGCGTAGTCGTCGAACTCTTTTCGCGTGGGGCGTCTGTTCTTGTCGAGCTTGGCTGGACCATCACGCAGGTCAGCGACTTCCTCAATCGTCCTGAGGTGCGGACGCAACTCGACTTGCTCAAGCACGAGTTCGACAATCAGGAGGCGATCCAATCCCGTGTCCAGTTCAGCACCAAGCGCGGGCTGGCGCGGCTGGCGCCGACTGCGGTGTCTACCCTCAACCGGGCCATGGCCGGACCGACATACATCCGCGATCCTGAAGGCAGGATCATGCAGGACCGCCACGGCAATCCGCTGACGCGCGATGCTGGGATCACCCCAACGCAGCTTCGCGCCGCGGAAAAGGTCATGGAGTGCCTTGGCATAGAATCCAAGGTCCGCATCGACATCCGTGCCGACAGCAACCTCGACGTGCTCATGAAGCCGGCGGAGATTGCCAGCGCACGCATCGACGTGGAAGATACCGGCGGCCTGGATCCGAAGGAACAAGCCCTGGCGCGTGAACGTGTGCGCAACCTGATCGAAAAGCTCGGACCCCGCGCTGCCGACTTGGCCAAGGCGATTCAGCAGAAGATGCAGAAGCCACGGGCGGTCAGGCAGGCTGCCCGCGAGATCAAAGCCGCGAAAGTAGTAGAATGAATGGCTGTTCGCAGGCTCCCTCCCAAGAATCCCGTCTTTGGCGGAACTGATCAGCACGCGCGTCCGCGGCCGGGCAACCCCGCGAACGGCATCCGGCCGACCGAAGCGAACGCCGACACCATCGCGCTCTTCGACAAGTTCGCTGAAGACGTCATCAACGGCAGTGGCGATGACATTCGCACGGCATTTGATGCGCTGAACTCCTATGAGCGCAAGCTGGTGATCGAATGGCTGGTCAGCAGCTTGGGCGAAGGCGACGCCTACAACGTCATCCACGATGCCATCTGGGAGATCGACTTCATCCACAAGCCGGTGATGCCAGAAGTATTCTTCACTGACCAGAAATACTTTGGGCGCAACTTCTCCAAGATTTACGACAAGTGGATGCACGACCTGTGCACGGTGCTGCATCCGAACTCAGGAATTACTGAGTGGCTACTAACTGGGGGCATAGGAACTGGAAAAACGAGCATGATGGGAGGCGCGCTCGGGTACAAAATCTATTACATGTCCTGTATGCGGAATCCCGCGCAATACTACGGACTGATGATTGATTCGTTCATCACGTTTGGCATTTATTCGATTACGAAGAAACAAGTCACCGATAGTGCTTATGCCAAACTTCGCAGCTATCTGGAAAGCAGTCCGTACTTTCAACAGGAGTTTCCGCACAATCTGCGGCTCTCATCGGAAATCGAGTTCGATAAGTCGAACGTGAAAATCATTTTAGGTTCTCGGGAGTTTCATGCTCTCGGTCTCGACCTCTACAGCTTCGTCATGGACGAAGTCAACTTCATGCACATGCCAGGAAAGACCAAGGCGGAGATTGAAGGCGAAGTCGGGCAGGCCAAGAAGCTTTACGACAACACCAGCACGCGTGTCTTGAGTCGTTTCAAGCGCCCCGGTGGGACTATTCCGGGCATCATGTTGCTGGGTTCATCGCGTGCAGGTTTGGGCGCCTTCCTCGAAGAGCGCATCAAGTTGACGAAGAATGATTCAGCGGTGTACGTCAGCGACTACGCCATCTGGGACCTCAAGCCCAAGGAGTTCGCCAAGCAGTCGTGGTTCAAGGTCGAAGTCGGTGACCGTATTGCGCGCAGTCGCATCCTGAAGCCCGATGAGAAGCCGCGCGACGGCGCCAAGCTCGTCGAGATCCCCCAGGACTACTACAAGCAGTTCATCGAAGACACCGACCAAGCGCTGCGTGACATCGCAGGCGTTGCCACCTTCAATGTCAGTCCGCTTATCCACGACCGCGCTTCGATCTTCGACGCGATCACCGATCAGATCCCATGTCCGTTTGATCGCGAAGAACTGACCATCGACATCGCCACCGACTTCCACCTGCAAGATGCGTTCAATGTTGAGCGCGTGTGTCAGGTCGTTGATGGCAAGTGGACGCCGCGCCTTAACCGAGGCGCTCCCCGCTACCTCCACGTCGACATCGCACTGACGGGGGACTGTGCCGGCATCGCGATGTCGCACCTCGCGGGTTTTAAGAGCGTCAAGCGTACCGATCCCGCGAACCTCGGGATCACGACCACAGAGAACCTGCCGGTGGCGATGGTGGACTTCATGCTGCGTATCCGGCCGCCGCCCGGTAGTCGTATTGACCTCTCGAAGATCCGCTCATTCGTTGCATACCTGACCAAGTTCTTTCCAGTCCATGTTGTCACCTTCGACGGTTACGAATCGGAGGACAGTCAACAGATCCTGAACAAGATGGGAATCATGGCGAAGGAGATCAGCGTCGACCGGGACGACATTAAATACGTCGGTCTGCGCGCTGCGTTCTCTGAGCGGCGCATTCACACGTACCGCTACGAACCCTTCATTGAAGAAGTCCTGGACCTCACCCGCGACATCAAGGGAAAGGGCAAGGTCGATCACCCAGTGAAGAATGCGAAGGGCGGAAAAGGCAGCAAAGACGTAGCTGATAGTTGCTGTGGGTCTGTCTGGAATGCGCTCCACAGTCAGGTTGCCATCGCTGCCCACTACAGCAACGACATCAAGACCAACACGCACATGGTCGACCCGCGTACCGAATCTGCACTGCAATCGCGTCAGCCGCCGATCATCACCGGCGAGGGCGGGAAGATGGATTGGCAGTCGCTGGAAAAAAATCTGTGAGATGGACTGACACGATGTCAATTGCCGCATGCTTCACGGTTACTACGCTCTGAGCCATGCCGCAGATGCCCGATTCTCCCGTAGGTTCGACAAACGGTCAGTCCGAACTGGTCGGAACCCCGCACAAGCAGGCGTGGTACTGGCGTTTGCTCGGGCTGTACGACAAGCAGACCCACGCTACCCAATACGACACCGACGGTGAACAGCGCAGTGACGCGGAAGAACAGGCGCAGGAATGGTGGCGCCGCCTCTTCCACATCGCCGGGTCCAGGCTCGAACGCTACCGCATCTTCGAGGAGATGGATGGCAGCGGCATGGTGTCGAGCTTCCTCGACATCTACGCGGAAGAGGCCACCCAGCCCGACCATGAACGTGGGCGCCACGTCTGGATCGAATCGAAGAACGAGAAGATGATCAAGGCGGGCAACGAATGCCTGCACAACATCATGATCGAAGACCGCGGCACCCCGCTGGTCCGGCGCATGTGCAAGATGGGCGATGGCTTCCAGCGCAACATCTACCAAGCTGGAAAAGGTGTCATCGGGTGGAAGTACTGCCGCACCGACAAGATGCACCGCGTCGAGGACAAATACGGCCGCCTCGTCGGATTCCGTCAGGACGGCGTCCAGTTTCGCAACGGCAAACGCGCGACCTCCTGGCCCTGGGACTACACGCATTTCCGCCTGCTCGGCAAAGACGAAGAGACTGGATACGGCACGGCGCTGCTCGACACGTGGTTCAACCCGTGGCGCACCTATTGCATCGCTGCCGGAACTCTTATCTGGACCACTGACGGCCCCACGACAGCCGAGAGTGTTTGTCGTGGACAGGTCACTTACGCTCACGACCCGGCTACGGGTGAGACGCGGAAGACAGAGATTGTTGCGGTCTTGAAGCAGGGTGTGCAGAAGCTGGTTCGGATTCGGACCGCGCATCGGCAGATTGTCGTTACTGCCAATCATGGGATGTTGGCGCGCGACAAGGACGGCAACTTTCTCTACAAGCGTGCCGATCATCTGGTCGCGGCGCCCGATCGGACGGTTTGGCCTGCCTATCGGGATCGTGATTCGCTTGTGCTCCCTCGTTTGGTTGATGGGGACGCTACGCGGAGGTTTACGCTGAGTGGTGATGCATGGTCAGTGCTCCCGCGCGGGCCTGTCGAAACCCCTCCTGGGATTATGGATAAGCTGCGTTCCGCCCAACTCGTCGGACATAAGCATATTCAGAAGGTTGCGCATGCCTTTTTGCGTGGCAAGAACGGCATATCACATGCGAACTATCTGCGCTTGCGCGCTGCCGGTATTGATGTTCCTCCGGTTGATCTTGTGGTTCGCACAGGGAAAAATCCGGTGCACGGGGTTGACCTGGATACGCTTTCTTTTGAAGTCGATGCGCGCTTTGCACGGTTTCTCGGCTTCATGCTTGGCGACGGATGGTTCGAGTCGAAAGGCATCGCATTTGCGTTGGGCGAGGACGATGGCTGCAACACCTACTACATCGACCTGTGTCGTGAATTGTTCAATTGCACCCCAGAGCCTCGGGGGGCGGCAACCTTCAATGCGCTCGGCGCCGGGCATGTGCAGGTTCTCGGGCTTGGGATTAAGCGCATGTTGGAATCTGTTGGTTTCATTCACGGTTTTGCGAAGAAGCGTGTTCCGTCGTGGCTTTATGGGATGTCTCTGGAAGTGCGGCGTGCTTTCTTGCAAGGGATGTTTGATGCCGACGCAGGTTTCCAGAGCAACGGTTGGCGTCTTGGGCTTTCCAACGAAGAACTGATGCGGGGCTGCTGGACGTTGGCGCAGATGTCGGGATACAGAGTCAGTCGCGAGATCAAGTCAATCGACAGGGAGACCACAATTCGCGGAAAGCGCGCCAAGGCGCTGCGCGCATTCCGTATTTTTGTCAGTGACGAGGCGACTGATGCTCCTGTTGTCTACGAACCTGTAACGCACGTCGAGCCTATAGGGGAAGGGGAGACGTATGACATCACCGTTGCCGACGATCTTCACAACTTCGTTGCTAATGGCGTTGTTTCACACAATACGCTGAGCATGGATGCTGTGCTTATGTATCGCCTTCGCCGTGCGCCAGACCGTAACATGGTGCTTGTTGATGTTGGTAATATGGAAGAGTCCGAGGCGATGGACTACGTGAATCAATTTAAGAAAGCCTTTCGGAAGAACGAGTATATTGACCCGGCGAGCCCCAATTACAGGAAACAATTCAATCCCCTGACCCCGTGGGAAGATGTCTTCCTGCCTGTGCGCGGTGCCGACTCCGAAACGCGCATCGAACCGATGTCTGGTGCTGGCAATGCCGGTGAGATCCAAGACGTGGACATGAACCGGAAAATCTTCTGCGGTGTGGCGAAGATTCCGGCTGCCTATATCGGCTTTGAAGGGGATGTCAACGCAAAAGCTACCCTGCTCCAGCAGGATGTGCGCTTTGCCCGCACCATCAAACGCATTCAGAAGGCCTACAAATACGGCATCCGTCAGACCCTCGACATCCATTACACCCTGCTCGCCGTCGGAAACTCCGACTACGATCCCACCGCCGAAGAGAACCGTTACCTCGTTTGCGTCCCGCCAAGCTCCTACCTCGACGAACTCGAACGCCTCGAATTGATTCAGCTTCGCAGCGAACTCATGGGTGCGATGGCCCAGTTTGGCCAGACCCTCGGCGTGAATCCCAAGGTGTGGAGCGTCTACATCCTCACCCAATACGCCAAGCTTCCCGAAGACGTCGTCTTGCGTCTGCTCTCGAAAGAGGTGGCCGGTCCCGAAGCTACCAGTGTGACGGGCGGCGGAAACACGCCTGAGGAGTCGCTGACGAATCAGAAGGCTATTCTGGAAGCGGCGCGCATGACTGGTACCGAAGGCTACTACTGCCTGTCGTCAGGGGAGAAGAAGCGCATTGCCGAGTCGATCCACCGTTCCCCTGCGCTGCGCAAGATCATCGGTGACATCGCAGAAGCACACCTGGACGATCAGATCGTGCAGCAGACCGACCCGTCGACCCTGCCCCCGCTGTGGATGGGTCAGGACATCACCGACGGCATCGAAGATTCCGAAGAGCGCAAGCAGTTGAACGAAGACTTGGAAACACTCCGCGCCAAGAAGGCGTAGTCATGCCCAAAGGCATTCCACAGAACAATACCACCCGCATCACCAGCGTCCGCTCGAATCCAATCGACGGGCTTGGGGATGCGCTGGTTCAAGCCGCCCGCGCCTCCGGCAAGAACGAATACGAGATGGGCATCGCGCTGACTTATCTGTGCGAAGCGATCATGGAACAGGTAGTGCTCGGCCGACCGGTGACCATTCCGGGATTCGGGCAATTCGGTCCGCGTCCGTGCAAGAACGAACTGCGCGTCGAGTACGGTGCACCGTCTTGCGCACACGTGGCCTTTTACGCCAACTACCAATGGCAGATGCGCGTCGCCCGCGAGACCATCCCCGACTGGGACGTCTGCGGCAAGATATTGAGCCAGTACATGAAGAACCACCGTCGGGCAGGCGGGCGGCGTTCCAAGCCGCGCCCGAGTCGCCCAAACCGCCGCGACATGGAAATGGCGCTGTACGTCATGCGTTGCAACCTGATCCGGAACGCCGACCGCGCCAGTTACCCGCTTCCCGCGTGACGCGGAAAACAGCGATTGACATCGTGTCAGTCCGTGCATGATGACCCCCCATCACCAGCGGTCCCCTGGACCAGGAGTCTTATATGTGGATTGCTCATCTTCGAGATGGTGAGCACCAGCTTCCGGTTGTGGGCTGGGACGGTTATTACGTTACTGATCACGGGCGTGTGTTTTCGTTCAAGCACCAGGGGTTCAGGACTTCGACGATCGAACTGGATCAGGAGCCGGCTGAACTGAAATTGACTGTTGCACGGGTTGGGTACAGGCGTCGCGCGATTCCGATTTGCAATTTGCGTAACGGGCGCGCAAATAGACTCGTCAGGCCGGTTGGGCTGATTGTTCTACGGGCGTTTGTCGGCCCGCGCCCTTCCAGGGCGGTCATGTGCCACGCGAACGACAACCCATTTGACAACCGTCTAGACAATTTGCGATACGACACACAGGCGGCCAATGCTGCTGATGCTATACGCAACGGGCGCATGCCCTGGGGCGAGGAGCATTGCAAAGCGCTCCTGACCAATGCGCAGGCTGCGGAGATCATTGCTTCTGCTGATTCGATCACAGCGTTAGCCCAAACGTACGGAGTGTCACGCGATGTGATCGAATACATCCGTCGCGGTCAAACTTATCGGCATTTGCCGCGCTATGCAGAAACTTGATTGACATCGTGTCAGTCTGTATACGCTTTGCTCATCACACCAACGGTCCAAAGGACCAAGGAGTCAAAAATGTGGGTTCTAACGACTTTCGGGATGTTCTCAGTCGTCGCTGAGAAAGAGACCATCACCCGCGGCAAGGTGTCCTTCACCCGGGCGTCTCCCGACGAACGCGTCATCCGTGCGCGCACCCTCGAAAGCATGGTCACGCTCATCCGCGTTGTCCCTTTGCTCGATGGTCGCGAGATCCACGAGATCCCCGGCCGCGATTACGCCTTCCGCATCTTCGTCACCAAGGTCGAACTGATGCTGGTCATGTCGCACCTCGCGGAGGCCATCGACTATTCCAACTTCAAGGACGCCGCCAAAGAACGCGCCAAGGACATTCCGGAGCGCAAAGGGTACCTGGACCTCCTCCACAAGGTTTGGGGGCTCGGAAACGCCTTGCAGCAGGCTCTGCACCCCGGTTCCGGGCTGTACGGTTCCTGGTTCGATCACGAACAGACCCCGCGCGCGGACAAGGGCAGGAAGAACCGCCGCAAGCGGAAGATCGTGCTGGACGCGTCCCCTTCTGATGACGCGGATTTTGGCCTGGAACCGGTGCTGCTGTGAGCGCGATTGCCGCCATGATCAACCCCATCCCGAAGACCGGCGCATCCCGCACCGGTACCATCACCGCCGACTTTCGCACGCTGATCACCATCCTCGGCATGCCGAATGCGACTGCCCTGGACGATGCTGACAAGGTCGGCGCGTCCTGGGGGTTCCAGCACGACGATGGCCGGGAAGGCTTCGTGTGGTGTTACAGCACCGCCCCGCATCAGTGCCGGGAATGGTCCTGTACCGGTGACCGTTCGCTGCTCGACGAGCTATTCGGCAACGACTACGTTGCACACTGACGCATGGCGCGGATACTGTCGCCCGGAGAACCCATGAACGAGAAGCGCCAGATCCCACCGCCCGCCCGCGGACCCATCGTCGAAGACCTGGACTCCGTCGGCGGCCATGATGCTGCCACCAACGCCCCCGTGATCCGTCCGAAGACCACCGACGGCCACGCCGACGAATCGGTCAAGGCCACCGATCCGCGTGAGCGCGCAAAAAAGCACTGATCGCGCGGAAGTCTGATGCTCGACTACAAAATCCTGTCTCGGAGCATCGACAACCGCGTCTTTGAAGATTCGGATGTTGTCCTGTTTGCCGTCACCGTTGCAGAAGCCTGCAAGGATGGATGGGATCCGCAACCAAACCAGCGGCTGAACCTAAGAAAGAGTTTGTTATTCGCATTCCTCTTACTGCGGTAAATATCGTCGTCGAATCCTGCCCCCGTTGCAGTTTGCGGCACGGTCTTCTCGCTCGGCGTTTTACCCGCCCCAGTGTCTTCAATTTCTATTCTGTCTGCCCGACCACCCAAGAACCGGTGGTTTTTGCTCTGCTGGACCAGGACCGCATTGCTTAAAGAGCATTTTACGCGCTATGCGGAAAAGAGGCATTGACACGATGTCAGTCCGCATATGCTTCGCTCATCACACCAACGGTCCAATGGACCAAGGAGCCTCCCATGAAAGCCACCCGTACCGACATCATCACCCTCCTCGTCGAGATGGCCAAGCCCCTCGCGGAAATCAACGCGAAACTCCAGGAAAAGGGCTTCGCGCCCATGACCGCCGATGAACAGGTCATCTTCATGCCGACCGTCAACGCCATCGCGGACGCCAAGGCCAAAACCGCTGCCAAGGCGACCGTCCCGGCTGCCCAGACCACCGACGGGGAGAAATATCCCACCGTCATGCCCGAAGGTGCCACTCCGGAGAAGGTGGCCAAGGCGGTCGACTTCTTTGCCCACAACATCGCGGATCTTCTCAAGGTGACCTGCCCCGAAGGCCACGCCCAGTACAAGGCCATCAAGGGCTTGGTCCCGACCAAGGAAACCAAGGCCAAGGCCTATGCCTTCGCCTTCAACCTGCTCTTGGAAAAGTTCAAGGTCTGATCATCCGCTCTGTTCCTGGCCCATCCGCTGTCATGGCGGATGGGCTTCAGTGTTGCACCACATTACCAGGAATACGCCATGGCCGTCCGCAAGCTCGCCACCGTTCCCGCAGTCAAACCCAAGAAGCCGACCCTGGCCCGGCGCGTCGAGGCCAGCGTTTCCAATCTCGTCAACGTCCTGGAAGCGCTCGGCAACGCCGCTCCTGGCGATGTCACCAGTCAGGATTCGCTCGAAGCCGCGTACCTGCTGAATGCGCTACGCGGCGAAGCCGAGAAGGCCTTCAAGCACATCCAGATCCAGATCAAGGCCGCCACCGACCAGGGCCTGTCCTTCGAGCCCGGCCGCTTCGCCCCCTTCGTCGAGGAAACCACTGGCCGCCGTCCGAAGTGGAAGGAAGTCGCCACTACGACCGCCCAGCAACTCGCCACCGTGCAGGGCGTCCCGTTCGATGAGGCCGCTTACGTCGAAGGTATCCAGGCTGCATCCGAGAAGCCGGAAACCCGCGTCGGCATCACTACGGTCTCCTGAGCCATGGGCACTGACATCAACATCAAACTCATCCAGAAAGATGAGTACGGGAAGTATCCTCGCATATGGCCGTCGGCGCATTCCGACTACCATTTGCCACGGTACGTCAATATTTTTCCTGCCCTTCTCAATGCAGAGCGTGACCACTGGCACTACGTCGATGGGCTTGCAGATTTTATGGAGTACGATTTTTTTGGAATCCAGGCGCTGACGCCTGATGAGCTTGAGGCCACGGTCAGGCAGGCAGAGCCTCATCACTTCGATCCCCCGGATCCATCCGATGACGAGGTGTCGTTCGTTCAGGTTCTGGCCGATGCGCGCAAGCTCACGCGCGATCCTCTGGTTGTCATATGGTTCGATAACTGATGACCTCCCGCCGCAAGCCGGGGCTATGGTTTCGGTCAATCTCCATCGAAGTCGAAAATGTCACACCGGCACAAAAGAAACTGTGTGCGGTGTGCAACTGTCTTCCGCAGGAACGGCGACTGGTCGTTGATGCCGGCGCCGGGCGGCGCATCACCACTACGGTCTATTGCATGGAGGACGGACGGGCATACCTGCACCGAATGTCCGTTGAAGCGGAACGCGCAAAAGCATACCTGTCCACTGGCGAAGGCGAGATTCGATCCCTATGAACGTCACCCTGGACATTCCCGACCGCGCGAATCTCCGTGTTGGCATGCGCATGCGTGTGCTCGACGAAAAGAGTCTGAGCTTCCGTATGTTGGGCACGATCATGAGCTTCACCTACGACAGCGACAAGGCGCATGCGGTGTATCTCAAGATCCCGTACATGGACCCGCAAACGAATGCCCCGGCCTGGAAGACGGACTTCTTCCGCCTGGACCAGTTGAGGGCACTGTGAAACCGCGCATTGGAGCACCAAAAGCCCCGCCTGGATTCAAGGTGGTTGGTGTTGCCCGCGCCGTCGACATGTACCCCCGCCCACTACGGATCCTGGCATGGTTCCTCTGGCGCACCCCGTTCAAGATCGTCTCTCGACGTTTTGGCCGCTCCCCCTACGGGCGCGTTGTGGCGCTCGCCGTTAAGGACACCGATGCCGCTTCATGATCCACCTCCGCCGGTGATCTACCTGGACGTGCATGATGTCTGCGCACCGTGGATGCGAGAATGTCTGCGATTGGTTGGGCGTGAAGAACTGTACGCGCACCCCGACCTCGACCGTCAGAATGTGCAGAACTCATTCGGCATGACCTACCCTCAATTGGTTGAGATCATCGACGCCAAAGGCATCACGTTCTGGTCTGAGATGAAGCCATTCGCCCACTACGGAGAACTGTTTCGTGCCGTTGTCCGTTATGGCGAATTGCGCTTTGTCACCGACCCGCGTGATTACCTGTGGGCGCCGCGCGGAATGATGCTGTGGTTCAAGAAGAATGCCGCCGGGGCGCCGTACTACATCACCAGCCATCGCCGTTTCCTGGCCCAGTCGAATACGATTCTGATCGACGACAATCGCACCAACGTGCGCGAGTTCATCCAGAACGGCGGCCACGCCATTCATTTCAATCCGCTACGTGAAATGGACATGGTGAAAGATGTCGAAAGCCTCCTCAAACTATTTGCAGGCAATTGCGCGCGAAACAATCTATTGAAACACTATTGACATTTACTACAATCTGAACCCGTGAACAAGACCATCTTGACTGAAGAGGAAAATGATGCAGGCGTCATCGTCCGTGATGACGACGGTGCGACGTTCACTGTCGACTTCCTGAGCTTCGAGAATTGCCCAATCAAGGTCGCCGTCACCATGCCGAAGACGATGTCCGAGAAGGCCATCCGCAAAGCGATCATCACGCTGGCAGAGAACGTCGATGTCTACGTCGACCTGATCCGGCAGTACAACGAATCCCGCAACCTCCGTCAGACCCCCGTGCGCCGTCCGCGCATCAACCACAAGCCATCAGTCAAGGCATCCCCATGAACACCGAGAACGCCGCCGATACCACCGCCCCGGAAGCTCCCGTGCAGCCACAGGAAGCCTCTCAGACGGCACCGGAAGCGGCGGCCCCTCCCGAAGGCACCGGGCTGTCTTTGGAGGCTCTGGCGGGGCTCGCGCAGGCCTTCACGTACGAGGAGCACGTCTACGGCTATGGCCCCGTGGCGCGCATCATCCATCGCCGTGTGATCACCGGCATCTTCCCGCTGGAGTTCCACCCCTTCATCGGGCGCCAGCAGATGGAATTGACGGCCAAGGATCCGCTCGGCCGCGTGCGCAAGACCAACGCCATGCTGGACTTCCCGCTGATCGGCGCGAACAACCTCGACGAGGCCATCGCCTACTACGGACCCTGCTGCCAGACCGCCCAGAACGACGGCAATCGCCAGTTTGCCGATGTGCTGTCGGAACAGTTCAAGCAGCACATGGCCCAGAGCGCCAGGATCCAAGGACCGGGCGTCCCCCGTCGCTGATGCGGTGCTTTCCGCATGACGCGGAAAACAGCGATTGACATCGTGTCAATCCCGCCATGATGCAGCCATACCCCAACGGTCCCCCGGACCTGGAGCCTGCCATGTCGACCCCCACCCTTCGCTCGCGCATCATCGGTTCGATCATCGGCACCTGCATTTCCGACGCTCTTGGGGTTTATGCAGAGTTCAGCACCCGTGAAGCACGCGATGCGGATCCGATTAAAGAGATGCGTGGACACGGCACCTGGAATCAACCGGTTGGGACGTGGTCTGACGACTCCTCCATGACCCTGGCCGCCGCTGACGTTCTGGTCCGCAAGGGCTGGGACCTCGAAGCCGTCATGGATTCGTTTGTTTCCTGGTATGACCATGCGACTTGGACCGCCCACGGTGTGAACTTCGACTGTGGAAATGCGACGCGCGCAGCGATTGCCAAGCGCAAAGCCGGTTTTCCTGCCAGTCAGTGCGGCGGCACCAGTCTGAGCAGCAACGGCAATGGCAGCTTGATGCGTTGCATGCCCTTGAACGTGTATGCCCTTTTCAGCAATCCGCACCATATCGAACGTTTTGCCCGCGAGGGGTCCGCCCTGACGCACGCCCACGACCGTTCGACCTATACGTGTGTTACGCATGCGCGCATGCTCTCGCCGCTGGCTAACGGGCGCAGCATTCGCGAAGCGTTGGCCATGGCTGTCGGCGGCATGTTGCTCGGGACCGAGGATAAGCGCGAGTTTGCTCGCCTTGAGGATGGTTCGATTTTCGCTGCCGCGCGCAGGGACATTCAGAGCGGAGGGTACTGCATCCATTCGCTGGAATCCGCAGTGTGGTGCTTGCACCAGACAGAGACCTTGGGTCTGGTTGGTACCGAAGCATTTGCGCATAGCGTCCTGGCCGCAGTGAACTTAGGGTCTGACACTGATACGACGGCGGCGATTACCGGCGCGCTGTCCGGATGGATCCATGGTGCAGAGGCGCTGCCGCTGGAATGGCAGCGTGTGATTGCACGTGAAGCCGATGTTGTCAAACTCGCTGTGGACTTCGCTGACACCTGTCTCATGGAGGGTTAGGGTTGAATATGGTGCGGAAGCGTTTGACGGTACAGCAACGTACAGATGCAGGTTATTTGACCGCGCGGAAGCGATTTTACGCGAAGGTGCAAAAAACCGATACCTGCTGGCTCTGGACGGGCGCTAAGAATCCGAATGGGTATGGCGAGTTTCGTCCTGTTTCGTCTCGAATTATTTCATCGTGGCCGGTCAAAGCGCATCGGTGGGCTTGGCAAATGGCCTATGGGGATATTCCGGATGGCGCAGTTGTTAGGCATCGTTGCAACCACCCCGCTTGTGTGAATCCGCAGCATCTCGTGCTTGGGACACAAATTGATAATATTGCAGATACTGTGGCACAGCGTCGTCACGCACATGGGGAAAAACATGGCGCAGCCCGGCTTAGTGAAGCAGATGTTCTGGCAATTCGTGATATATTGAAACACCGCACATGGCGAGACGGCGCCGTAATTGCAGTAGCGTCGAAATACGGAGTTTCACCGCGGGCGATTCGTGCTATTGCTCCTTTTCGCGGTGGCGCTCCCAGGCGCTGGGCACATATCTGATCCTGAGGTTCCCGAGGTTCGTTGTTTCTGCCTTCCCCGCTCGTACGCCTCCACTACGTTTCGGGGCATGAAGAAGCTCACGATCCAACCGAAGACCGAAGACATCGCCGCGCTCCGCGCTGAACTCGACCTGATCGAGACCGGCGACACCATCGCCCATCCGCGCGCCGTCATCAACAAGGTCCTGGAGTGGGCCGGCGTGCAGGACGATCCGAAGACCTTCGCCGCGCAGTTCCTCGCCCGCGATCCGATCTTCACCGCGACCGACGTCGGCTTGTGCGCGTTGCAGTTCGAGTCCTGGCTGATGCAGGAATCCGCCTCGCTCTACGCGAAGCTCGTCGAGACCGTAGTCGGCCCCAAGAGCTTCACCGCCATCTTCGAGGGCGCCCTGACCCGCGACGACACCGGCAAGCTGGGGGAAGCACAGTTCCTCAAATACAAGCT
>Ga0302281_10001252_pt1 | contig 18544 bp, 18 predicted proteins | sample III_Fen_E1_2_FD_198762 | JGI IMG/M metagenome (GOLD analysis project Ga0302281, IMG submission 198762) | Peat permafrost microbial communities from Stordalen Mire near Abisko, Sweden - III_Fen_E1_2 | ecosystem: Environmental > Terrestrial > Soil > Wetlands > Permafrost | place: Sweden: Abisko...
ATACTTGCCGCACTAGCGGCGGATAACCAAAATCCGGAAGAGAAGCGAGAGGCGCCAGCAACGGGAGCGCCGCCGACGCTCAGCAGGCCTGCCGCGCTTGCGCGATCAGGCTGTGCATAATTCAGGTGTCCGGCGACGAAATACTGGAGAATAGGTTTCCATATTTATCCAGTGTTCGGGCGGTTTCTCAGCGGCAGGGAACCATTTACCGCCATAGTTTTTCTCATTCAACTCTTCGACTATGACTTCGCAAAAGTTGTTTTTTGATATGAGCGGTGAGTTAGGATCATGTTGCTCGTAGAAAGCATTTATCCGCGCCAGCCCACAGAAATTAGCATGAATTTGTCCGTAAATTTCCACTTGATCAACGGCGTTGATAATTCCAGGATTTGAGTTAGCTTTCATCGCATCCAGAGCATGAGAGTATCTTGGATCATGCTTGAATCCAAGGATAAACATTACCTGTTCAACCGGGTCTTCATATTCTTTGCGAGCCATTTGGATACAAACCTCTTTCTGCATTTGCATTCTTCCAGTAGGTGGGTCTCTTCACTTCAAATTTTCTTGCGGAAGAGCCAATATCCTGACCATCCGATAAAGAGAATGCCCAGACACAGATCAATCGGTTGCCACTGCGTTCGCTGCATACGTATTGGTAAGAACGGGTTCAGAAGAAGCGCAACCGCGACAAATGCCCATGTCCACGCCCGCAGGCCGGTCTTGTACACTCTCCACGCCCAATAAACCGCGCCGACTGTGATGACTAGCCGGAGCACCATGTAAAAGCCATAAGGATACTTGCCGCCCGATGCAATGAGCAGCAAAACTGCGCCAAGCATCGTCAGGACCACTTCCAGGATTCGTTCACGGCTCATGATCGTTCCTCATTGAATATCCTACTGCTCAGGTCCGGAGTAAGCGTTTGTTATCGTAGGCAGCGTCCTCGGTTGCTTCTCGGAGAGCAGATGATTATGGCGGGCTCTGTCAGACGCAGCGCTGCTTGCGCAGCGGATGAACGTTGACACGTCATCCCCAATAGGGTTGCTGTAAGCATACCTGCCGAGAGCTTTTGTTAACATACGCATATTCAATCGGTTAGCGTTTTGCGTTTACAGCCGTAAACACGGCAGTAGGTCGAATGGTTCCAATGCGCTCTGCGCGTAAACACATTCTCTCGTAAGGGGTTATAGTGTTCTGCCCCAATAGCGCCACCACAGGAACGGCGCTACAATGCCTCTACTGAGGTATTCGCCGATGACCTCCGCCAATGGCAAAACGCCCGTCGCCGCTGCGTCTGCGGCTCCTGCTGTGCCGACGAGCGAAAGCAATCGCACCAAGTCTATTGCGACGCGCCTTACCGACGCCGAGTTTGCCGAGGTCGAATATGCGGCCTCCAGCGCCGGGAAGAAGGTGGCCGAGTGGCTCCGCGAGGCAGCGCTTGCCCAGGCTCGTACCACAGGTGAAGAGAAGACAACGGACACGGTTCTGCTGGCGGAAGTGCTGGCTTTGCGCAGCCTGATCGTCAACCTATTCGCGGTTGCTTCCAAGGGTCCATTGAGCGACGAAACCTTGCGCAGAATCAGCACGTATGCCGACGCGATCAAGGACCAGAAAGCCGAGGAATTGCTGGTCCGAAAGCGCCGCCATACGGCACCCGAATCAGGGGAGAAATAGCCATGAGATTGCAGCGGATTCGCCGTGCATTTCCGTGGCGAACTGCGGCGCTTCTGGCCGTGCTCTTCGGTGTGCCGGTGCTGGCATTTGCAGCATGGTTTGTATGGGAGATCGAGCCGCTTCAAAGTTATTATTTGCTCGACTATTGGCAGTGCAGCAAGGCAGCGGAAAAGGCAGGATCGGCAACCGAAATCCGGTGGCTGATGAAGACAGCCCAAGGACGCAAGAGCCTGCCAGCAATCCCTTCCGATGTGACCACCGGAAAAGCTGGAAACCTGTCCCTTCACCTTTCTTCTGCCGCAATCAAAAGCGGCTGGATTGGCCTGGAGAAATCCGCCCCCGACTTGGTCTATTCCGGCGAATTGAAAGATGCTCTGGGGACGAACATTTATCATGACCGTTCTTACTCGAATTTTATCGCGCTCCCACTGCTCGAAGGCTGCACCTTTGCGCTGACGATTGTGGCATTCATCGCCTTCACAACAAGGGCAGAATTGTGGCTGGAATGGAAGCGTCTTTGGCGTGAGGTAATCGCGGCGGATTCACCCTCGGATGACTGGTGGGATGCGCCTCCGATTCAGCTCAAGATCAGTCACTCTATCACGCACAGAGAATGGTTGGGAAAGGTTTGCTCGAAGCTGGTCGTTTGGATCACTCAAAGGCCGAGTAATCGCACCACGAATAAGGCTGCGATCAGAGTCCATTCAAAGAACGAACTGCAACGGAATTCGGCGAGTGTTCAGCCTGCTGATTCCCACACAGAACATTCCTTGGAATTGCCCACTCAAGCCGAGTCGAAGAAATCTGTGCAGAGCCAGTCCATCTTTCCCGGAGCAAGGGAAGTAAACGGCGCATCACAAGAGCCGGTTGCATGGGATGAATCGCAGTGGATTGACTGAGTATGCTGCTGGCGCAATGCCTACGTTTCATTCGCAGCAAGCGAATATTCGTCACATATCTATAGCATCGATGAAGCTGCACAAAAGAACCTCTCTCCGCACGGCGCTCTTATTCTTCTCGAACATCGTTCACGGCCTTCATCGCTGGTAGTTTCCGCGCGAGTGCTGCCCTGTCTTTCTCCCGCCCTTACGCCAACACACAGCGAGTCACTTGCCAGTCTGTAACGACGACGATAAGAGGCGTTCATCGGCAGCGATTAGCTACTTGATAAGGAGAGTAATCCAGCTTACTTTGAGTGCTGAATTACGGATTGAATCGCACAGCAATGGTCTTTGTGATTCACCCATGAATCAGAAGCGCATTACACGCGTAATCGACAGACATATACTCGAAACATGAATATCCATGCGGTCGGAACGCAATATCAATGAAAAATATTTTCGTCTTAATGTGACTATTTGCGCCAATTCTGAGTTACGCTAAACAGCACGGCATTTGTGAAATGCTGCGACTCTCACATAGGAGTCTTTGCGATGCTGACGATCTCGAAAGCTCTTTCCGCAAAACAGGCGCAAACCTACCATGCGCGTGAATTCGCTTCAGAAAAACAAAACTACTGGAGCCAAGATCGACAGGCACACAGCGAATGGCGTGGTGCGCTTGCCGAAGAATGGAATCTCCACGGTGCTGTTCATGCAGAACACTTCGCAAACCTGAGCGATGGCCAGCATCCTGAGAACGGAGAGCAGCTCGTCAGACATCAGCCCGCGAGGACCTACGAGAACGAATACGGCAAGCAGGTAACGAGCGTCGAACACCGGGCAGGATGGGATGCTACCTTTTCCGCGCCGAAGTCCGTTTCGCTTACCGCGCTTGTGGGCGGTGATGTTCACGTGCGGGAAGCGCATCGTGAGAGCGTGCGCGTCGCGCTTGGAGAGTTGGAGCGATACACACAGGCGCGCATCGGCAATATTCATGCGCCAGAGAATACGGGAAAGTTTCTTGCTGCGACGTTTGAGCACGATACTGCCCGCCCGGTTGATGGCTATGCAGCGCCACAGCTTCACACGCACGCGGTGGTCTTCAACATGACAGTGTGCGAGAACGGCCAATCTCATGCCCTGCAAGAACGCAGTTTGTTTCAGTCACAGCACTACGCCACCAGCGTTTATCGCTCTGAGCTTGCCATGAGGTTACAGAAGCTCGGTTATGAGATTGAAATCGGCAAGCACGGCCAGCCAGAGATTAAGGGATACACGCAGGAATACTTGGACGCATCGAGTCCACGGCGGGAACAGATCAAAGAGCATTTGCAGGAGATTGGCAGAGAAGGCGCAGGCGCGGCACGAGTTGCGGCGCATCGGACGCGCGACAAAAAAGAAATTCAATCGCAGGATGAGGTCTTGCGGCGGCATCGTGAGTTGGCTGTGCAGTTCGGCAATCAGGCCGACCGTGTGGTGGCGCAGGCGCGGGAACACGCTTATCAGTTCGAGCCACGGCAAGAAAAGACAGCGCAACTGTCTGCCACATATGCGCGGAATCACGTCTTCGAGCATTCAGCAGTTCAGGACGAGCGGACAATCCTGCAATCGATGTTGGACCGTGGCATGGGGCAACTCACATACGGCGAAGCGCGCCAGGAGTTTTCGCGGCGTGTCACGAGTGGGGAATTTCGCATCATCAGTCACAAAGAAGGGCGCGCAGCTCCGCAATACACAACTGCCGAGATGGTCCGCATGGAAAAGGCGATCATTGCAGGAATGCAGCAAGGTAATCACGGCGATTTTATGCTGGTTTCGCCGCAGGTGCGCATCTGGACAGAGGACCGGCACCCAGAGTTGAATGCTTCACAGCTTCGGGCCGTCGATGAAATCTTTCTGGCACGAGAGAAGATCGTCGGTTTGGAGGGAGTTGCCGGAACAGGCAAGACAACCACGTTATCTGTAATCCGCGAGGGTGCAAAGAGCGCCGGATACCATGTGGAAGGCTTTGCGCCGACTTCACGCGCAGCTCAGAAGCTCGCCGAGGCAGGAATCAAGACATCTACGCTCCAACAGCACCTTGCATACGGCACAAGGTCGGACGCAGGTGAAAAGCAGCTATATGTGCTCGATGAGTCTTCGCTCGCTTCCACGCGCCAGATGCACGAATTTATTCAACGTCTCCATGCAAATGACCGTGTGCTGTTAGTTGGCGATACGCGGCAGCATGAGTCTGTCGAGGCAGGACGGCCCTTTGCTCAGCTTCAAGAAGCAGGGATGAAGACCGCAAAGCTCGATGAGATTGTGCGGCAGCGCGATCCAGAGTTGAAATATGCCGTGGAGCAGTTGGCACGTGGCGAGGTCCGACAGGCGGTTGCCAGTCTCGATGACCAGGGACGAGTGCACGAGTACACGGGCCGCGAGGAACGCATCGCGGCAATTGCAAAGGAATACGCACGCTCACCGCAGAGTACGCTTGTCGTTTCGCCGGATAACAGATCGCGGGCAGAGATCAATCAGCGGATTCATCGTGAATTGCAGTCGCGAGGATTGGTGAACCGCGTAGAGTATGCCATCAAAACACTGGTGCCGCGTCAGGAAATGACCGGCGCGGATCGCACTTGGGCGCGGCAATACCAAGTGGACGACATTCTGCGCTACTCGCGCAGTTCTCAAGAAACCGGAATCAAGAAGGGCGAATACACGCGCGTTGTCGGTGTTGATGCTCAAAAGAATCTTGTGACGGTGGTGCGCGCGGACGGAAGCGAGCAAACCTACGATCCGCGCCGACAGATGGGCGTTATCGCCTACCGTGCTCAGGAGAAGGCTTTTTCTGTTGGCGACCGTATTCAGTTCACCTCGCCAGACAAGGAGCTAAAGATTGCCAATCGTGAACTTGGAATCGTGGAAGAATTTGGTGCAGATGGAAGGATGCGCCTCAAACTGGACGGCGGGCGTAGTGTCGCCATCGACCCAGAGCAGCATCCGCACATTGACCACGGCTACGCCATGACGAGCTACTCCAGCCAGGGGCAGACCGCCGAGCGTGTGCTCGTACACGTCGATACCGAACTCGGCGCGAAGGATCTGCTCAACAACCGCATGGCCTACGTTGCAATTTCGCGGGGGCAGAATGATGCGCAGGTATTCACCAATAACGCCGGTAAGCTCGCTGATGTTCTTGCCCGCGATGTTTCGCATAAGAGCGCACTTGAGCCACAAATCGGGATTGCTCAACCTACCCAAGACATCGCGAAGGCTCTGCATTCCGAGTTGAGCCACGGAGTCGAACTGGGGATAAGTTTGTGATTTTTGGGGATTCTACGCAGCGAAATCTTCTCTGGAGGTACGCACCATGCAACCAATTGACAGCGCATCCAAGAAACCGCCGGTACGGGTTACAGTTCCGTCCCACGCCAAACTGTTGGTTAGCCGCGATGAGGCCGCGCAACTTCTCTCTATCAGTGTGCGCGGGATTGACTATCTGGTGGCGACGCGGCGGCTCCCGTTCAGAAAGATCGGAGGTCGGGTTTTAATTCCTGTGGCCGAACTGCGTAAATACGCAAACGGTGATCACCCGGAACGGATTGTGGCTTGAGCGGCCTCTTTATGCGTTCAGTTCCCATTCCATTTACCGCAGGGGGCAGAAAATCATGGCACATAATAGCGAAAACTTATCAAATTTGATAAACTGCTTGGGAGAGCAAACGTCCAGCGATGGCTTGGAATGTTGATTTCTATCAGGACGATGACGGAAAACTGCCCGTAATGAAATGGCTGGACACCCTGCCAGAGGAAGTTCGAGGCAAGGTCATTGCCCGTATCGATCTGCTGAAAGAGGGAGGGCCGACTCTCGACTATCCCTATACTTCGCAGATTGACGGACGGCTCCGTGAAATTCGGTTACGGGTTGGAAAAACGCGCTACCGGGTTCTGTACTTCTTCGATGACGACCGTACAGCAATCTTGCTGCACGGTCTGACGAAGAACACTCCGGCAGTGGAGGAAGCAGACAAGCGTATCGGCAGCGCAAGGATGGCAAAACACGAGGCTCGTTTAGGCTCGAAGCGTCCCGCCGGGGCCAGACGCGGAAAAGGAGAAGGAAACAAATGACGACCGCTTGGGATAGCTACGTGAAAAAGGAACTCCGCAAGCCCGCAGTCAAGAAGGCGTTTGAAGAGGAGACACAGGTATTGAAGATTGGCTTGGCGTTGGCGAATCAGCGGCGGCTAAAGGGGCTGACTCAGGCCGAGGTTGCGGAGAAGATCGGGACCAGTGCTCCGCAGCTCAGCCGAACCGAGCGCAAACCGGAAAACGCCAACATGCGAACCTTGATCCGGTATGCCGCAGCGGTTGGCATGGACCTCGACATTCGCCTTGTTGCACGTGGATAACGTAACCCGTAAGACGGGCCGAAACAGGTCAATTCTAGTGGCTGTTTTGATGGCTGTTCGTTTCCAACTTTTCTGCGTTTCGGTGCGATTCTTTGCAAAGAAGAATCGCACTTTATCTTTATGAATACAAATATGTTATTCGCTTACGTGCAACACATTGCAATTCGATGCAAAACTGCCAAAATTGGACTTAAAATCCGCAGACCGCAAGGTCGTGGGGGTTCAAGTCCCCCTCCGGGCACCATAGATAATAAAAGACTTACACGATAAATTACCTCCCGGAAGCAAACTCCAATTTGACGACGGTGATACTTGGTGCCACGGGGGATGTATGGCACAGACGAAGGCAAGCAAAAGAAGGAAGAAGTCAAGATTCGGGGAGTGTGGGAACGGATACCCGGAAGCGGCGTGCATTGGGTAAGGTTCCGGGACGCTGACGGCAAGCTGAGGCGAGAGAAGGCCGGGCGCAAGGGCGACGCGATTGACCTATTCAGAAAGCGCACTGAAGAGCGGAGAGTTGGATTCAAACTCCCGGAGAATCTCCGCGCCGTAGGAGTGAGGTTTAGTGCCCTCTGCGATGACATCCAGGTGTTCTCGAAAGCTCACCACCGGGACCAACGAAATATCCTTGGACGGCTAGCAAGGATTAGGCCTGATTTTGATGAGCGAGTTGCTGACAGCATCAAGCCGGAAGATATTGACCAGTGGTTAACGCGAAACACCACGACCCCGGCAACTAGCAATCGGTACAGGGCCTTGTTCTCGCTCATCTTCCGTGAGGCTCTCCGTAACGGCAAGGGCACATCCAACCTGGCCAGGTTGGTGCGACAAAAGCACGAGGAAAACGGCGTCATTCGTTGGCTCACGGAAGAGGAAGAGAACGCCCTACGCGCTGTGATTAACCCGGCACACTTGCCCGAACTGAATATTGCTCTTGGAACGGGGATGCGGTTGTCAGAGCAGTTTGAGCTAACGTGGGACCAAGTTGACTTTGTGCGCCATGAAGTGAGGCTGAGTAAGACCAAGAACCTTAGCGGTCGCTCAATTCCCATGAACGCCACCGTGGAGGCCGCGTTCAAGACGATCAAATCGAGATTGGCAACGATCAAACGGAGTGACAAGGTGTTCGCTGACTATCCCCGCAAGTGGTGGGATGAAGCAATCATCAAGTCGGGAGTTGTCCATTACCGTTGGCACGATAACCGGCACACATTCTGCTCACGGTTGGCTATGCGGGACGTGAACCTGAAAGTGATACAGACCCTTGCCGGGCACAAGACAATCAGCATGACGGCCCGTTGCGTGCACTTGGATGACACACCGTTGAGGGCCGCCGTGAATTCCTTAACGGCGTCAAAGAGATTGCCGGACGCATACTGCCTCAAGGAGGCGCTTGTCACCAAGACCTTCTGCCCAATGCGCCGCGTGTCCAGCCCCTTGGCTGCAATGATGTAGTCAAGGGACCGGACGGAAATGGAGAGTTCCGGCGAGTCGCAATTGAAAACTCAGGCATGGAATGTAATCCCGTTCCATGCCGGAGGTGCGTACCATCTGTGCGTACTGAGTCCAGGCCATCGAGTCTATGCAGCTTGTGAGGGCGCAACGCGCTGCCAGAGCAAAGGCTGCTCGAGCCAGGAGCTTATATAACTTCTGGAGACGATGATCCAGGCAAGCAGCACGGCTCCGAAAAGCAAGAGCAGATGGAGAAAATCAATCTACCCGGGAGAATACAAATGAACAATGCTCTTCTCAAGCTGCATGTCAACGTTCAGTGTTTGATGGCGCAGGACGAAGGCCAGGACATGGTGGAGTACGCCATGGTGGCGGCACTGGTCGCGCTGGGCGCAACCGCTGCAATGAAAGGTTTTGCTACGAGCCTCAGCACGGCGTTCAGCACGGTTGGCTTCACTGTCATCAGCGACGCCGCCTAGTCGTTGCCAAACCGGGTTTGCGGCAACGCCGACTCGCAGTTCGTTGGGTTGGGGGAGATACGCAAAGGATGTTCTCTGCCGATAGGTTCTCGCCCTTCCTTTTTAACCGCTGTTTGGAACTGCAATCCTAGTCCTTCCGTTTATCCATTTGAACCCGCGCGTGACTGTAGCTCAAGGTCGGATGGTCCATCTCTTCGCGGTGCTTGTTCTGCGTTTCGCGTTTGGGCTGCATTTTCCAGCAACAGACGCGCGTGGCCCAGGTGCCGGTATGTTTTAAATCTCTGCTCAGAGCTTGCCTGCGGGCAAAAGGATACTTTGCGAATGTGTTGGGAACTCCTCCATCGGATCATGGAATCTCGCTGTCCTTGCTCGAAGGTTGCCTTACTCTGATTCCGATCACGGCATCCTTTGCGTGGCCCAGACTTGGCTGGAGTTGCTTTTGGCTCCTAGAGAGCGTCTTCGGACGGCTGGCAAAGCAACGGGGTATGGCGGTCGCGGCGGTCGGCTTTTTCGCGCTGCTGCTGCGGCTCGCCATTCTTCCACAATGCCCGATTCCGCTTCCCGTTGTGCCCGACGCTTTCAGCTTTTTACTGTCTGCGGACACCTTCGTGCACGGAAGGCTGACCAATCCCACACCGGCGATGTGGACACATCTGGAAACCATCCACGTCACCATGCAGCCGACCTACATGTCGATGTACTTTCCCGCGCAGGGGTTGGTGATGACCGCGGGAAAAGTGCTGTTTGGGAATCGCCGGGTTCGCTTCCTGGTCTTGTGTGATACGGTCCTTGCAGCAGGCATGTCGATCGAGATATTCGTGCTTCCACACTACCTAGCACCTTTCACTGCCACTTTCTATGGGATAGCGTTGCAGGCCATGCGCCACTTCAGGGTTTGGAGCGCGGGGGTGATCTTATTGGCAGGACGCTGATGCGGCTTCCCGTGACCGCTTGTCTGGTAATGGCCGGTTTGCGGCTCTACGCCGGACCTCTGCACTGGGCACTGCCTGAATGGCCGGCGTCTCATTGGAATTTCAGATGGTATGGTCCCGACCACTTCGGCACCGAGCGCGCTCGGATTGAAGCCGGGTTGAGCAAACTCCCCGGGAAACAACTGGCAATTGTCCGTTGCGCGTCCAGACATAATTCCTTCGACGAATGGGTCTCCAATAACGCCGACATCGATGGTTCGAAGGTGGTATGGGCGAGAGATATGGATGACTCTGGCAATCTGGAGATTCTGGAGCATTACAAGGACAGGAAAGCTTGGCTGGTAATGCCGGACGGGAATGCGGCGACTGTGTCTCCCTACCCCACGATGGCACATTTGCCCATGGCCTGCATAGAATAGACTGTCTGTTTTGGAGCGGGACAAAAAGTGGGTTGTTGCATAGATGGCCTCTACACTTGCACGGAAGGCGGTGTTAGCGGGCCGCCCCCTTCGGGATCGGCCTTTTACTGTTTGTGCACGAGATAGTGCAGTGGGCTTAGTACCGCTGTTTCGCTAAACTTCAGGCTGCAATTGCGCCTATTCCGCTAATTCCGCTATCGAGCTAACTCCGCAACCACTCTGCCTTCGTTATGCCCAACCGAAAAGCTGTACTCCGGCAGCACGCCGCATTCTGCGGCCAAGCGGAAAAAGCCGCGCATGCCTTCCAGGCATTCTTCGTCGAGGATGTAGTGAATATTGGCGTCGAGATAGGTGCGAATAGTCTGCTCGGAGATGGGAAGCTTACCTGACCACTCGACGGCAAGCGCCTCGATGTTCTGAAGGCCGTGGTCGCGTGAGCGAAGAAAATCTTCAACGATTTGCTCGTCCAAAGGTTCACCCGGAGCAGGGGCAGCGCCCCAGACGGCGGAGACGAAGGCGAGTCCGGTTTGGGTATGCCACTCCTCGGCCAGGTCGTGATAAACCAACTCTTCACCGGTGCGTTCGAAGCGGTTGGCGCATTCCTCCAGAGCCAGCAGGGCTGGGTCGCCAATGAGAATGGCTGCATCGGCGCGGTCAAGCATGGTGTCAAGATCGGCGGCCATGGGCAAGAACGGAACCTGCGGGTTGCCCCACTTGTGGAAGAGGATGCGGGAGTAGGCGATGGTGGTACGGCTGGCGGTGTCGGCGGCCACCGAGCGCAGGGTGCCGATGGGCTGAGAGGCGCGACGCACCAGCAGCAGGGAGCGCACACGGCCCTTGGAAGCGATGGTACAGCCGGGCAGAATGCGCAAACCGGGCGTGGTGGCGAGCGCGGCAATGGGGATGAGCCCAATGTCGGCCGTGCCATTGGCCAGCCGGTCGGCGCACTCGGCGGGCATCATCCAGTCGATCTTGTAGCGGTCTGTGAGCGTAGCGCTCAGCGGGGGATGGTCGAAGTCCCACATCAGCGGAGCGGGGTTGAGAAAACGGATGGCGGCGATGCGTACGCGGGGATGGGGATTCAGACTCACGTTTCTTTAGAGTACCAATCGGGTGCGAAAGATTCCGCCGGACGTATCTGCGGTGACAACAGGGGCGTATTGACTTTTGCAAAGGACGGAGGTAACTTGAGCGCAATTACTGCAGAGTATGGGTTTGGTTTCATGTGAGGGAGACCTTTCTGTACGATTTTCGTACATAGGCGTAAAGCTATGAGCACATTGCCCCGCGAGATGGAGACTGCGGCGGTTCCTTGCCTGGATGAGGAGCGCCTGGCCTGGCTGGCGTTGACGCTGGCTCCGGGACTGGGTCCCAAGCGGGTTTTGGACGCGGTTAAAGAACTGGATGCGGCGAGTAGGATTTTTGCTCTTCGACTGACTGAACTGGAGGGATTACGACTGCCGGCGCAGGCGGCGCAGTTCATCTTCGACGGCAAGGCGCGCCAAGTGGCCCAGGAAGAGTGGGCACGGGTTGTGGCGCAAGGGGCGACGATTTTGACCTATGGCTGCGTGGAATATCCGGAGCGGTTGAAGGAAATCTACGACCCGCCTCCGGTGCTTTGGGTGAGGGGCTCTGTGGGGCTGCTTTCGCGGCCGGCCATCGCGATCGTGGGCACACGGCACCCGTCTCCCTATGGTTCGGGGATCGGGGAGATGCTGGCGCGGGACCTGGCGGTGCGGCGACTGTTGGTTGTTAGCGGCATGGCGCGGGGCATCGACACTTGTGCCCACAAGGGAGCCCTGGCGGCACGAATGCCGACGGTGGCCGTATGGGGTACTGGCATCGACGTGGTCTATCCCAAGGAAAACAAGAAACTTGCGGAGAATATTCTAGCTACGGGTGGGACCATTGTGAGCGAAATGCCGATGGGAACCTTTCCGGCGCCGCAGAACTTTCCCCGGCGCAACCGGATTCTGAGCGGGTTGAGCATAGCGGTATTGGTGGTGGAGGCGGCGGAGAACTCAGGGACGCGAGTGACGGCCCGCTGTGCTGCCGAGCAGAACCGCGATCTATTTGCGGTGCCGGGCAACGTGACCAACAAGGGGTCATGGACGCCCAACACGCTGATCAAGCAGGGGGCCAAACTGGTGGCGACTTGGGAGGACGTGTGGGAAGAATTGCCCTCGCAGGTGCGTCGGGAACTGGAAGCCGAGACGTCTTCTGCATCCAAATCGGAGGCCACAGCATCTCTACTGCCTGATCCGGTGCTGAGGCCGGAGGAGGCGATGGTGCTGGAGATTCTGCGCACCGATGAGAGCTTGCAGATTGACGAGATTCTCGATTTGCTGGAGACGCAACTGACGTCGTCCGAGGTATTTACGGCACTGTTTGAGCTGGAAATCACGGGGCGGGTGCGGTCTTTACCTGGGAAGAATTACGTGGCGACGATGTAAGTATGCGGAGGGCGATTCACCATCGGCTTCGTCGACTTGCAGAGAATGAAGCGAGTTTATTATGCTTTTTTCTTTGTTTTGTTGAGCTTGCATTTTTGTTTTTTCTAATGGACGCCTCTGTAATTCCATCTGCCCGATATTTTCAGCCACTCGATCTCTGCGTGAACGTCTGGAACTGGGGTTTGTGGTTTCCCCGCCCTTGCTGCGATGAAACTTAGCCAAGAATATGGTCTCGACAGTATTTTTTGTTGGAGTGGAGCGAGATCCGCCGTGCATTTGCCTATTTAGCGCACAAACAGATAAGGTTACGCCGCGATAGCGCCACGTTTTCGCCTGCCCGAAAATGGCGCGCCTGGCGAAGAAAAGTCTACTGTGAGTGGAAACAAAGCGGTGTTCCGTGGTAGCGTCCAATCTTTGCGGTTGCTTTTTCCCAGATAGGGAAAGCGGCGAAGAGCGCGGGCAGAATCCGACCTGCGTCGAAAAACAACGAATGGCCCGCGCTCGAGTCCAACAGCCCGGACAGCGTAGAGTGGGATTGGTAATAAGGATGGCAATGAACAGATCACTGGTAATCGTCGAGTCGCCCGCCAAGGCGAAGACGATCGAGAAGTATCTAGGCGAAGGGTTCGAAGTCCTGGCGTCTGTCGGGCACATCATGGACCTGCCCAAGAAGGAAATCGGCGTTGAACTGGAGAATCGGACCTTTGAGCCGACGCTGGTGGTCACTCCGGACAAAGAGAAGGTTGTGGCGCAGTTGAAACGGGCGGCCGCCAAGGCGGACGAAATTTTCCTGGCGCCCGATCCCGACCGCGAGGGCGAGGCGATTGCCTACCATCTGGCGCTGCAGCTTGGGACCAGCGCCAAGGAAAGAAAAAAAATTCGCCGCGTGACCTTCAACGAGATCACCAAGAAGGCCGTGCAGGAGGCCTTCAAGCACGCGCGGGACGTAGATCAGAATCTTGTGAATGCGCAGCAGACCCGGCGGGTGCTGGACCGGCTGGTGGGCTACCAGATTTCACCGTTGTTGTGGGACAAGGTGCGGCGTGGATTGTCGGCCGGTCGCGTGCAGACGGTGGCGGTGCGCCTGATCGTCGAGCGAGAGCGGGAGATTGGCGCATTCGGTCCGGTGGAGTACTGGACGCTGCACGCCCTTCTGCATCCGGAGACGCAGGCGGCGAAGTCGCTCAAGGCGCGCTTTGTGGGGATTGACGGCGAGCCGGCGCGGGTAGCCAATGGCGAGGACAAGGATGGCAAGGAGCAGTTCATCGGCAATGCAGTAGCGGGCGAGAAGTCGATGAAGGAGGTATTGGCGGCCCTGGAGAAGGCGAAGTGGTCGCTGGCCTCGGTACAAGCGCGCGAACAACAGCGCAGGCCTTTGCCACCGTTCATCACCAGCCAGTTGCAACGGGATGCCTCGAACAAGCTGGGCTTCAACGTGCGCCGCACCATGGGCGTGGCGCAGCGGCTTTATGAAGGCGTGGACCTGGGGCCAGAGGGTACCACGGGCCTGATCACCTACATGCGTACCGATTCGCCACGGGTTTCACCGGAGGCGGTCGAAGCGGCGCGGGAGTGGGTCACCAAGCAGTTGGGAGCGCAGTATCTGCCCGCGACGCCGAATGTGTACAAGGGCAAGAAGGCCGCGCAGGACGCGCACGAAGCCATCCGTCCGACCGACGCGTCGAGGACGCCGGAGTCGATTGCGCGCTACCTGACCGAGGAGCAACTGAAGCTCTACAGGCTGATCTGGCAGCGTTTTGTGGCCTCGCAGATGTCGCCGGCGGTCTTCGATGTGACCACGGCCAAGATCGCAGCGGTCTCGCAGAAGACGGGGAAGACCTACGACTTCCGCGCCTCGGGTTCGGTGCTACGCTTCGATGGATTCCTGAAGGTCTACGAGGTCCTCGAGGAGAAGAAGGACGAGGAAGACGAGTCGTTCAACAAGCTGCCCAGCCTGGACGGGGTGAAGAGGCTGGAACTGGAGAAGCTGGAGGACGAACAGCACTTTACCGAGCCGCCTCCGCGCTACAACGAAGCTTCGCTGGTGAAGGAACTTGAGGAACGGGGCATCGGACGGCCCTCAACCTACGCTTCGATCATCTCGACGATCCAGGACCGCGAGTACGTGGTGAAGCATGGAGGGTCGCGCGGGCGCTTCTATCCCACCGAGATTGGGGTGGTGGTCTGCGACCTTCTGGTGAAGAACTTCCCTTACATCTTCGACACCAAATACACGGCGCGCCTCGAGGAAGAACTGGACGACATCGAGGAAGGCAAGGAAAGCTGGACTGACCTGTTGAATGGTTTCTACGGTCACTTCGAGGAAGAACTCAAGGACGCCGGCACGAAGATGGAAGACATCAAGCGAATGGAGCAGGTGACGGATGAGAAGTGCGATCTGTGCGGGTCGCCGCTGCTGCTGAAGTGGGGAAAATTCGGCAGTTTCTTTGCCTGTTCGGCCTACAACAAGAAGGACCCCTCGAGTTGCACGTTCACCAAAGAAAATACGGCGGCCAAGCCGGACATGAATACGCCGGAAGCGCAAGAGGCCGGCGATACCGAGGAGTACTGCGAGAATTGCGGCCGGGTGATGGTGCTCAGGCGCGGTCCTTTCGGAATGTTCATGTCGTGCCCGGGGTACAGCGAGGATCCGCCTTGCAAGACCTTCCGGAAGCTGAGCCAGAAGCAGCAGCAAAAGCAGGCCACGCCGCAACCGACGGGCGAGGACTGCCCGCAATGCGGCAAGCCGCTGGTGCTGCGCCAGGGAGCCTACGGGGAGTTTGTTTCCTGCTCCGGGTACCCAAAGTGCAAGTATGTGAAGCAGAACCTGATCGAAGGGCTGAAGTGCCCCAAGTGCGGGCAGGGCGACCTGGCCGAACGCAAGGCGCGCCGGGGCAACATTTTCTGGGGTTGCACTAACTATCCCAAGTGCGATTTCACCTCGAACTACAAGCCGGTAGCCAAGAAGTGTCCGGAGTGCAAGAGCTCTTATCTTGTTGAGAAGACGCTGAAGGATGGCATCTACCTGGAGTGCCCCAACAAGAAGAAGGGTGCGGAGGAAGTGACCGCGCCGAAGAAGCGCGCGAAGAAGGGAAGTGCGCCGGCGGAGACGGCCACAGTGGTTTGCAGCTACTCCAAACGGATTGGGAACGCGCCAACGCCGCCGACGGCTGAGACGCATGGGCCAGTGGTGGAGAAGAAGGGCGGCAAGAAGGAGTTGCAGCCCGCGTAGAAACCTGCGCGTGTGGGTGCGGCAACAGCCCCGGAAGTGTATCTGCGGAGCTGATGAGGTTGTGGAAGTGGGACGTGGGTCGGCAGCTTTGCGTTGAATCCGTTAGTATGAGGCAGCGGAGAAACCCCTCATGGAACGTATGCTCGCAACGCCTGCCGATGCCGAAATCATTCTTAGACTCTATGAATTGCGTACGGAAGCCGTGATGCGCGAGGCGCGCGCGTGGATCACGGGCGAGTTCTGGCCGGCCACAGCCGAAGAATTCTTCGCTGTGGCCTCGAATCCTGGCGACCCGCATAACGCCTGGCTTCGCCAGGTGCTCACCTATTGGGAGATGGCGGCGGCCATGGTCCTGCATGGCGCGGTCTCCGCAGAACTATTTGTGGATTGCAACGGAGAAGGTTTTTTTCTGTTGGCCAAGTTTGCTCCCATCCTGGAAGAAATAAGGGAGAAGAATCCCGGCTTCCTCATCAAAACCTCCGAGCTGATCAATCGTTTTTCGGCAGCGTCACAGCGCTACGAGGGAATGCTGAAGAGCGTCGAATCTCGTCGCGAGAGCCTTTCAGGCCGGCAGGAAGCGCACGGGCAATATTTTTATCCAACCAAGGCCTGAGACGAAAAATCTTGTCGAAAACCCGGACACGGGAGCATGATGGAGGCTGAACGAGATTCCCCCATTCCCCAGGAGGTTTTCGTGAAGCGTACCTTGGCATTGCTGGTAGCTCTCTTTGGCCTGACCGCAGCCGCGGCCGGAGCCGCCGATTCAACCAAAATCAATGGATGGATTTCCGACTCGATGTGTGGTGCCAAACACGTTGGCGAAGGCGCGGCTTGCGTCAAGAAATGCATCGATGGTGGTATGGCCCCGGTCTTCGTGGACGAAGAGAAGAAGGCAGTCTGGACCATCGACAACCCTGCCGCCGTGAAAGACTTTTACGGCGACCACGTCACGGTGACTGCGACCGCCGACACGGACAAGAAGAGTGTCCACATCGACGCGATCGCTAAAGCGGAATAGAGCGGCTGTACTTTTAGCGCTTGGAGCAGGATTTTCCAGGTCCCGATTTCTTTGGGTGCGGCCAGTCCTGCTCAAGCGAGAGCGCCGCTCTTACTCCCAGGTGACGACCCTGCCGACTGCCTGATCGATTCGCGCGAGCACGTCAGCGGGCAGTTCAATTCCCGCTGCATGGACATTGTCGGCAATCTGCTCGGGCCGGGATGCTCCGATAATCGCAGAAGTTATCTCGGACCTGCGCAAGACCCAAGCCAGTGCCATCTGCGCCATTGTCAGCCCCAGTTCTGTGGCAATCGGCTTCAATTGCGCCACCGCCTCGAGCAGGTAATCCGAGCGGTAATGGCGTCCGGCTGTTTCCATGAACACATTCATGTGTTCGCTGGAGGCGCGGCTGCCAGGCGGCGGCGGCTGTCCAGGTGCGTACTTTCCGGTCAGAACGCCATGAGCCAGGGGCGAAAAGGCCAGATTCCCGATCCCGTGCTTTTGGCAGGCGGGAAAGACCTTTGCTTCGGGCTTCCGCCAGAGCACAGAGTACTGCGGTTGGCTCGAGGAGAACGCTGTCAACCCGTTGGCCTCCGAGATTGCCGCGGCCGCTTCGATCTGCTCCCCGGTCCACTCACTGAAACCGATGGCGCGTACTTTGCCTGACTTTACCGCCCGGTCCAGGGCGCCAAGAGTTTCTTCAAGCGGCGTCTCCCTGTCATAGCGGTGGCATTGGTAAAGGTCGATGAAGTCTGTCCCCAACCTCTGGAGCGAACGGTCCAGTTGCTTTTCGATCTGTACCGCGGAAAGCCCCTTATCTGGCTCGTCGCCTACCGGGAAATAAAGCTTGGTCGCAATCATCGAACGGTCGCGGGGGAAAGCCTTGAGCGCCTCTCCCAATACCCGTTCCGCCTCGCCTGCGCCGTACTGGTTGGCGGTATCGAAGAGCGTAATTCCGTGCTCCAACGCAGCATGAATGCAGCGGATAGCCTGTTCCCGCCCAATTCCCCCGGCCACTGTCAGCCAGGTTCCAAAACTCAGCTCCGAAATCTCCAGCGGCCCATTTCCAAGGCGGCGCTTGCGCATTTGAATCTCCTTCTAACCCATTGTTGCAAATGGGGCGCGTGAGGAATGGTGGTACTAGCAGTTGCCGGGTGTATTTCGCCGCGGGGAAAGCTGCGTACTGGCGCCGATAGCAGCCACCGACCTACAATCAACTCTTGCTCCCAGAAACCCAACGCGATCGTCTCGACATGATTCTGGTGCGCCCGCGTAACCCGCTCAACATGGGGGCTGCCGCACGCGCCATGGCCAACTTCGGCTTTCAGCATTTGGCAGTGGTCGCGCCTTACGCGCCCCACTGGCGGGAGGCGCGTTCGGCGGTTGGAGCGCCGGAACTGCTGCGGGACGCAAAGGAGGCTGCGTCTCTGCCTGAGGCTCTGGTCGACTGCACGCTGGTGGTGGGCACAGGAACGCTCACCTACCGAAAAGCAGAACAGCAAGTGGTTCAACTGCCTGCGCTTGCCCCGCTGGTCGAACGCGAACTGGCCCGGGGTGGGCGCATCGCGATGGTGTTCGGTCCGGAAAATCACGGGCTAAGCCGCGATGACCTCTCATACTGCCATGTGCTG
>Ga0302281_10001257_pt1 | contig 18498 bp, 13 predicted proteins | sample III_Fen_E1_2_FD_198762 | JGI IMG/M metagenome (GOLD analysis project Ga0302281, IMG submission 198762) | Peat permafrost microbial communities from Stordalen Mire near Abisko, Sweden - III_Fen_E1_2 | ecosystem: Environmental > Terrestrial > Soil > Wetlands > Permafrost | place: Sweden: Abisko...
TATGTAAAAAACCCAATAAATCCGCCTTTGGTCAAAAACCCTTTCGTAACACCCTCTAAAAAGGTAAAAAGTGTTATTTCGGCGGTTTTGGTGCTTTTGGGCTGGCTCTGCGGAAATGGGCGCGCCTTTCCGTTCCGTCCGGCCAGTGGCCGGACGGGACAGGCGGGTCGCCTGTTCCACCCATTCCAGGGGCGGGGCCGGCCCGGACTTTGATGTCATGATGCGCATCACTTGAAGCGGAGTCTAGCAGGGTTCCGGAAAACCGGGTTGTTAGCGGCTAACGCATTTGTCGCAACCGCTTGTGGCGCAATGAAATATTTTTGCGGATTTTTGATGGTTGGCGGTTTGCCAGTGACGGAATGCCCTGGTTGCGCCACAAAATGCCGCGGTGAGAAGCCCTTAAAAGACAAGAAGACGAATGGATAACATGTTCGTTACAAGGATATTGCGAGATCGGAACCCCGCGCGGTGGCGCGCGCGGGTGCGGTTGACGAGGCGTCAACCGCCGCACGCGAGGCGCGTGCGCTCCCCGAGACGAGCGCGGGGATGCGCGGCCAGGGAAATTGCGCTTCCGCTGGTTGCAAGCGCGGCGCGCACGGAGTGACGCGCCCTACCACGCCGGGCTCGCGGCAAGTCCTTTCGATTTCATGGCCACTTCGGAATTCTGGTTCAGGGGGATTTAGCCCGATTTAGCCCGGATATTTCATAGCCATTTGGGAAAGAGTCGCGAAAAACCCTATGAAAAGAGGGGCGCAAACACGTGCGAATGCGTGGTTGAAACGACACGGCACGCAGGTTTGGAAACCTGCGATACGGCAGGCTGGGAAGCCTGCGCTACAAGGGTTTGCCATGGTTTTGCCGGTTTCACTATGAAATATCCGGGTTAGGCTAGCGCACATTCGATTGCCCCTCGGAAATCCACGCCCCGCCGGTTTGGAAACCGGCGATACAGCAGACTGGGAAGTCTGCGCTACGAAGACGGGCGCTCGCGTTGGTGCAGGGGTTCAAGGCGCGAGTTTATGTTCAGCCCGAACTCCGAAGCTGGGACGCGGAAACATGGAAAATGTCAAGATCGGCAGCAGGTCGGGGATGCGCGGCCAGGGAAATTGCGCTTCCGCTGGTTGCAAGCGCGGCGCGCACGGAGTGACGCGCCCTACCACGCCGGGCTCGCGGCAAGTCCTTTCGATTTCATGGCCCACTTCGAAATTCTGGTTCAGGGGGATTGGTTCAGGCCGTTTGTCTCACACGCGCTTTCATGGCTCGCGTGGCGGCAATTTATCCCATGCCTCCAGCACGAGGCGGCGGGTGCGGTATTCGCCGTATTTGGCGAGTTCCTTCTCTTTGAGCACGCGGAAGGTTTCGCCGGGGAAGTCCGGGCCGTACACGTCCGCCGGGTCGAGGATGTAGCGCAACTCGTCGCGCGTCAGACCGTAGGCGCGGGCATACCAGGCGTCCAGTTCCGCCCGCAGGTGGGCGCGGCGCTCTTCGTTCCAGCGGAAGGGCGAATGGGGAATGGGGAATGGCGAATGGGGGGAGGCGCGGAGCGCGTCCGCCAGAGGTTGCATGTCGTCCGCCGTATAGACCAACTCCAACACCCGCGAGGCCACGTACGCCACGTCCGCCGGACGGTAGAAATTCGGCGGCAACACCGGAAGTTGTTTGAGATAATGAAAATCCATGTGCGTTCCACCAACCTTTTGCCGTGCGACAAAATCAAACGCCAAACTATTCAGATTTGCCAAAAGGCAAAGCTGGAGGTGTGGTAGCTCTGGTGTGAATAAGATTGGCAACGTATCGCCAGCACCCGTCCTCGGGAAAAAGGAGAAAACTGCGGTTCGCTCCAACTTGGCGCTCGTGATGCGTCGAAAACCCATGAGCCAACCGTTGCTCGTGAATTGAGCAAGCTGCTCTTCAACCATGCTGGCTTTCACCCAATGCTGCGGGATAATGCGCCATTTTGGGTTTTGGGATTTCTCAAGCGGTGTTTCGGGAAGGCCGCGACCACCTTTGCCTTTTATAATACCCAGAAATTCGTATGAGGCGAAGCGGTGATCGTAATGCCAAACCAGTTTACCTTCGTAGAGAGGCAGGAGTCCTTCCCCCGGTGCGGATTGAAACAGATGACTGTCACTTGTCATGTTAAACAATCCCTGCATGAATCGAACACCCCAGGGACTGCAATCGGGTGCGCCATCACGAATCAGGACTGGAACTCGCTGATAGATTTTTCGTGTGATTTCAGCGTCGGTGCGTGTTCGAAACACAGGGCATGTACGAGTGTTCGGATTGAGCAGGGCCAAGTCATCTGTGGTCAACTGGAAGAACCTCTCGCGCTGTGAAAGCTGGCTGAAGAAGCGGAGATAAAATGCATAACTCGGTTTGGGGTCAGTCAGTTTGTTGCCCCCGATTGTCAGGGTGCAAAATCGCACCACATTCGCTATCGCGGGGAAAATGAACGATTCGTTCTCAAAACCTACAAGTCGCAAGATGGTCTGGTGGTCCGTTAAATCCGAATAGAACGCCTTTGTATTGTCATCTGTCGCGATTCCGACGGGTAAAATGATGCCAGCACGCCCGGTAGGAGCTAGTAGGCCGCGAATAGTTTCGGCGAAAACTGCGTATGTGTTAATCCGTCCAACGGCCGTGAGAGGATAGCGTTCACTTTGCCGGATGAATTTGCTTAAACAATCCGCATCATGTGATGCAGCCGAGAACTCTGAGTGCAACGCGGGGTTGGTTTGAGGTAGTGCGGCAATGAGTTTCTTGCGCGCTGCGCCGGTGGTTGCGGCGATCTGTGGGTCGCGTGCCGCGAAAAACTCCTGCTCCATCAGATTGATCATTTCCCACGGCGGATTGCTCAACACGACATCGAAACCGCTGGCCGCAAACACTTCGGGAAATTCCAGCGGCCAATGAAAGAACGGCTGGCGGAGCGCAAGTGTTCCAGCATTGCCATGCAAGCGCGCGTCAATCGGCCTGCCGCCGAGGTGGTCGGCGAGCGCGGCGGAGGTGATGATGGGCGAATGGTGAATGGCGAGTGGCGAATGGGGTGCTTCGCTACTCGCCATTCGCTCCTCGCCATCCGCATCTTTTCCATTCGCCATTCGCGATTCGCCACTCACCAAGTTCTGAAAGAAAGCCGCCGTCCATAGGTCGCACGCCTGTTTCTGGCGCTGCCAGGCTGGATCGCGATGGCTGGCCTCAAACAGTTCCTTCTTGCGGCGGATGAGTTCCGGTGAGTCGTCCGGGATGGCATCCACGTCGCGGCTGTGGCGGGACAGAACGTCGGTCTCGTTTTCATTGCGGACGGCAAAAAGGTCCTGCATTTCGCCACCCCGTTCCGCTTTATTCCTTTTGGCAGCGGAGCGCGCGACGGTTTTGTCGTCGCCTTCGCACGGGTCGAACGCCTTGTCCGGGATGCCCTGTTTGAGCACGCCGAGATCGAACACGCCGACGAGCGAGTCGCCACAGCGGATGCGGTGGTCGAGGAAGGTGAGCGGTTTGCCGGCGGTGTGGCTTTCCAGCCAGAGCGCGACGCGGCAGAGGTCCACGGCGAGCGGGTTGCGGTCCACGCCGTAGATGCAATGGCTGATGACATCGCGGATGGATTCGCGGATGCGTTCCGGGGCGGGTTCATCCTCGCCGGTGCGCAGGATGGCAAGCTCCTTGCCCACTCGCCGCCCAGCGGCGAGCAGCATGTGGCCGGAGCCGCAGGCGACGTCTATAATCTTGAGGGAGAGCAGGGCTTGGGCGGCTTGGGCGGCGAATAGGGAATGGCGAATGGCGAATGGGGTTTCGCGCCATAGGCGGGCGACTTCGTCGCCGGTGAGTGGGGAATGGCGAGTGGCGAATGGGGTTGCCCCGCCATTCGCCAATCGCTGTTCGCTATTCGCTGGCTGATTCGCTGGCTGATTCGCTGGCTCATTCGCTATTCGCGATTCGCCGCTCGCCGCTTCTCCAGGCTGCGTTCCAGAGCCAGTATTTGTTTGCCCAGTATTTGCAGTTCCGCCAGCAGCGGCTGGACTGCCTCCTCCCGGCACAGCCCCACGTCCACGCATATCGTGAGATGGGTTTCCAGTTCCGTCCGGCTGCCGTTGGCCTTGCGGAGAAACTGGATGAACTCCGCCGTGTAGTGTCGTCCCCAGCCCTCCGCTATGTTGGCCGGAATGGAGGTCGCCGCCCGGCGAATCTGCGAGGTCATGGCGAACAACTCCTCCTTGGGAAACGGCTTGGTGAGCAGATACGCCGCTTTGGCCAGCGAGCGCGACCGCCGCCAGACTTCCAGATCGCGATAGTCGTTGATTTGCATAATTCCAAAACGCGGTGCGGAACGGCTCTTCCACCATTCGCCACTCACCATTCGCCATTCGCTTCGTGTCCTCAAGGCGTTGACGCACGACCGGCATGAGCGCGCTTTCGATGAGTTCGTTCACCAACTCCGGCGGCGTGTAGAATGAGCCGGTGGTTTTGCGTTCCGAGCCAAAAATCAGGTCGAAGTGCATGCCGGCGGCAGGCGAATGGGGAGTGGTGAATTGCGAATGGGGTAGGGGGCCATTCGCCGTTCGCCATTCGCCATTCACCGCTATGTCGGGATGAAATTCGAGCAGGCTTTCATAGACTGAGCCGAGTTCCTCGACATCGAGCGCGGAGTAATTGACCCGGCGGGCGGGCGCGCCCTGGCGTTCCTGATAGTAGGCAAGATGCCAGAATGCATGGAGCAGGTCGTTATTGCTCAAGATGCAACCATCAAGCGTTTGCGGGGCAAACAGTTCGCCATTGAGCGGCGCGAGATCGAGGATTTTTGCGAGTTTGTCGTCGCCGAAAAGTTTCCAAAGGGTGCGGAGACTCAACCACAGATCGGCGTGATCCGTCCACGCGGCCTGCACGTCGAGCATCCGGCGCAATCGCGCAATGCCGTAATGGTCGCGGTAGATTTGATTCGGGCTGATGAGGCCGCGATCTTCCGAGACGAGGAGGAACAGAAAACGGTAAACGATGCGAAACAGTTGGCGGTAGAACTGCGCGGGGGTGAGCTGCTGGGATGATAATTTCTGGCGGAGTTCCTCGTTGTCTTTGTGCGCGAGAAAGCCGTTGCCCAGAAGTTTGAGACATTCCTCGACGCCGTCGCGCAGGTGTTCCCGTACGCGCCCGCCCTGTTCGATGGTCTGCGCGTGGTATTTTTCCAGCAGGCATTCGTTGGCGTCCGCCATGCCGCGTGGCAGGCGGGTGCGATGGATGAGCCGGTAAAGCGCGGCGAAGTCGTGGAAGCGTTGTTCCTCGAAAATTGCCTGGAGATCAAACTCAATGTACGCCTGCCGACGGACCAGCGTGGAGTCGCGGAGCAACCGGAGCGTGAGACCGTTGGTGACAATGCCCCAAACGTGTTCGGTGCGGTTGAGGTATTCCTGAACGAGCGAGTGCGGCGCGAGACGGGGACGTCCGCTGGGCGGCACGCGGCCAAGTTCCTGCCCGGCACCGACGACGTGAATTGGCGGACTGTCCTCGCCTTCACCGGCACGATGTGAGACGGCAAATGTCTGGCCGTCCACCTCGAAGGCGTGCGAATTGTAGCGCGCTTGATAACCCAGCAACGCAAGAAACGGCAATACCCACTGGTCGCGGGTGGCGGTGGTGGCCAAGTCGTTTTCCGGCAGGCGCGTGAGACGGCTCTTGAACACGCCCCACAAGGCGCGGGAATCGGCGAACACGGCGGCTATCTCGTCGGTGAGATTGCGCTTCGGCTCAAGGCCGAAGTCGGCGGGCTTCTGGCCGGGCACGTCGGCGGCGATGACCTGGTCAAGCAACTCCGGGCCGAGCAGACCGCCTTCAATGCGGATGGAGAGGTAGCTGGACATTACCGGAGAGAGGAGATGGGAGATGGGAGATGAGAGAAAGTCATTTGCGCGTCCATTGCTCCGGGTGGCTGGCCATGTTGTCGAGCATGGCGATGATTTCGTTGTAGATTCCGTCCAGTCTCGCGACCGTTTCAGCGTCGAGATACTTGCAACGCAAGGCTAGTTCAAGATGCGTTTGCGTTTCGGCGGCTTCGCCTTCCGCGTCATTGAGTTTGCTCACGAAGGCTGCGGGATAACGGCGTTTGCGCCAGGCCTCCGACACGTTGGCGGGAACGGAACGCGATGATCGGCGGATTTGGTCCGTGAGCGAAAACTTTTCTTCGCCCGGAAAAGTCTTTGTCAACGTGAACACCCCCATCGCGGCGTCCATCGCTTTCTGCCAAACCTGCAAATCTTTGAACGAGCGAATCATCTTTCCTCATCTTTGTTGAAAATAAAAAACCCGCCACAATTGAGCGTGTCCTTGCGAACAGAGGCTTGGCAGGTCTGCTGTGGAAATAATAACCAAACCTCCGGGAATGGCAACGCGCAAGGGTGGGATTGGGGCTTCATCTCCCATCTCCTTTCTCCTGTCTCCCATCTCCGACCATCGGCTGAAGCACAAGCAGACCAAGCAAGTCCGGCGGCAACTGCGGTTTGACGGTGAGGCCACCGACTTTCATTTTAACAGAGATCGCCTTCCGGATGCGGCGATGGGCTTCGGTCAAAGCCTCGGCGCGACCGGAAATGTTTTCTTTGATGGCGGGGTCGAGTTTGTCCCAACCGGCGAGCGCGGCGGAAACCAGTTCACTTTTCTCTGTGTTGCCAATATTCGCGTCGGCTTGTGCTTTTTCAAGCAACGTGAGGACTTCGTCGCCGGCCAGCCAAACGGGCTTGTCCGCCGTGCCGGTGTGGCCGACGACCAACACCTCTTCTGCGAGCATCGGCGTGCGGTCGGGTTGTTCGATGAGAAAACGCAACCGCAGCAAATAAAGATGGGTCAAACGGGAAATGGCGCGGGTGCGCATGGCCCCGCAGCGGGAGGCGCGCGCCGCTGCACCCTTGGTAAGCGCCTCCTCCATTAGGAACTGCGCGAGCGTGGCGACAAAACTGTGATTGCGTCCCAGGTAGTCCGCGCCTTCCGGCGTGGGCGAAATGAAACTGACAAACCAGTGGCCGGTTTTGGTGGTCGGAAGCGCGGCGGCGATGGCGGTGGGCAGGGTGGCGCGGGCTTCGGGGCTGACGATGATGCGGGAAATGTTCGGTCGGCGGTCGGGGGCAATTTGCAGGCCAAGCCGCTGGGCCGCACTCAAAACAAACAACTGAACGGCATCGGGATCGCCCAGGACGGCATCGGTGGCTTCGAGTTCCTGGCGCACTTCGTCGGGTTTCAAGGCGCGTTGGGCAAAGCGGGTGCGGTTTTCCTTTTCCCGAGCCACGTCGAGGTCCCAGCTTCGGTGTAAGGCGGCGACTTCGGGGATTTCCAAGCCGAGTTCCATCTGCGGCATGGCTTCCTCAACTGTGCGACCACGGAAAAACAGCGCCTTGAGGACGGCTTGTGTCACCGTTTCGCTTTCTTCCGGGACGGGGACGTGAGTGCCCAGCGCCTGATGGATTTCGCGGGCCTTATTGAGCAGAACACGAATTACCACACCGTCCACGGGGTTGTCCGGGCTGAAATAGCGGATGGTTTTGACGGTCTTCGACAAAGTCTGGCCAAACCGATCCACGCGGCCTTCACGTTGTTCAAGGCGGTTGGGATTCCACGGCAGGTCGTAATGGAGCGCGGCATTGAAGGCATTTTGGAGGTTGATACCTTCACTCAAGCAGTCCGTGGCGACCAGCACACGGCGCTTTTCCTGGGTGAGTTCGGCGACTTTGGCGCGGCGTTCGTCGTCGCTTAACATCCCGGTGATGGACGCGACGCGGATGTCGGCGAATTCACGGCTCAAGGCGCGTTGCAGGCCCTCGGCAACATAATCAGCGGTGGCGATGTAGCGACACCAGACGATGGGATAAAAGCCCTCGCGAAGCAGTCCGGCGACCAGCTTGGCGCAACCGGCAAGCTTGGAATCGTCCGGCGTGAGGGAGATGGAACCGGCGAGACGCGAAAGATCACGGAGTTTGCGCCGGTCGCTTTCGGGCAACGTCTGCTCGGCGGATTCGACCGGTGGCGAGGGCTGGCTGTCATCGGTAGTTTCGTTGGACGATTCAAAAATGTTCTGACTGAACTCCACCTCATCTTCCGACTGCGGCAATGCCCCATCACGCCGGTCCAGAGCAGCGATGGCTGCCGCCGGGCTGGACATGACACAGCGGAGCAATGCGAGGGCGGCCCAATAGCGGACGCGCTGCTGGCGTTTGCCCAGCGACTGACCGCCGCGCACGAGTTCGGTGCAAAATTCGTAGGTGTCCTGGAACAATTGTCCATATTTGGCGGACAGCCGATAATGTTCGTCGGAAGGAACGCGTTTCGGAAAACAGTGCTCGGCCTCCCAATCCTTCTCGATGTCCTTGCGGGTGCGTTGGACGAAGTGCCGGGCAAGTTCAATGCGCTGCGGTTCGGTGAGCGCGGTGATGTCGTAATTGGCAAATTCCGGACGGAGCAACGCGAGCAGCGAGCTAAAAGCCTCGGGAACGCCGCTGTGGGGAGTGGCCGTGAGCAAAACCAAGTGACGCGTTGGCGAGGCGGCAAGGTCCTTCAGGAGGGCATGACGCTGTTGTTGATTGGCGTTTGCTCCAGTCGAGGAGGCGGCACCGTGCGCCTCGTCCACGATCACAAAGTCAGGGCAATGCTGGATGAAATTGTCGCGTTTCCGGTCGCCCTTCACAAAATCAATGCTGACCACTTGGAACGGGTAATGGCTGTAAATGCTGCCGCCGCCCTGGGGTATGCGCCGTTCAAGCTGGCTTACCGTGCCAGAGCGGATGATCTCCGCATCAAGGCTGAATTTTTCACGGAGTTCTTTCTGCCACTGCTCGCACAGGTAGGGCGGGCAGATCACGCAGAGACTTTTGATTTCTCCGCGATCCAACATTTCGCGCACGATGAGCAATCCCTCAACGGTTTTACCAACGCCAACGTCATCGGCAATAAGCAGCCGGACGGTGTCGAGGCGCAGGGCCATGAGCAATGGCACAAACTGGTAGGTGCGTGGCCGGATGGACACGCGGCCAAGCGAGCGGAGGGGTGTCGCGCCTTCCCGCAGTGTGAGCCGGGCCGCCTGCCAGAGCAGGTGCGCGCCAGCGACGTTGGACAGGTCATTTGCCGTTGGCGGGGGGAATTTGGCTGAGCGAACACGTTCCTCGGGGAACGAATAGCCAATCAACTCGGTCAGCCCCTTGTGAACAGCAACCACCTCATCGGTCGCGCCGGTCAGGGGCCGAAGCAGCAAAAGATGTTCCTGGCTGCTCGGCAGGAGCACCCATTCACGTTCGCGGCATGTGACAATTGAACCCGGAGTCATGCTATGGCGGTAGCTACCGCTGTTCGATGTGACTCGACATAGAATGAAGGAAAAATTGTAAACCGCACGAATAAATTTTAAGAGGCGAGCGATGGGTCGATGGGAGCCTCGTCCTCGACTGTAGCCCGCAGATAGTCCGGCTTCGGTCTGGGGGCGGCGAATGGTGGAGTGGAGCGGAGGACGGAGTGAAGCGTATTGCGAAACGCGGCCGGAGCGGAACGACCCGTCGCCGAGCCGCAGACGGAAGCCGCCGATGATTCGGCGGTGGAAATGCAAGCTCGTGACGAGCGCGCGGTTTGTGCAGCGGAACGGGCGTCGGCGAAGGGCAAAAGGGCGACGGGCAGCCCGTGCAGCGAAACAAACCGCGCGTTGGTCACGGCGCGTTTTGCAGTTTATGCCATTGCCAGCCCAATTTGTTGGATCGAGGCCCCTGCTTTGGACTGAACAGAGGACTCACGGAGTCATGCCGTGTCTTGTCTGTTCAAAGGCACATTTATGTTTCGGCTTATCGTCAGCCGGGAGCCGAGACAACTCCCAAATCATGTCCCGATGCGACCAGTCCAATTCACAGGCGATGGCGTGATAAGCCAGCCCCCGTGTTTCAGGCTGCATTTGGCGGACAATGGCCCTATAGGCATCAAAAAGCTCTGGCGGCGCGCCTGGATGACTGATGAGGTTGCAGAGATTAACGCTGGTTACCAGCGCATAGCAATCGGCGCTGGTCAGCGGGGCCGTGCAGCGACCGCCAAGGTTAGCCTGTAACCATCGTAGGATTTCTTTCTGTGTTTTCATAAGGTTTAGAAGATTTTTCGCCACCACGGAAACCACTTGGCTATGGTTCCATCAGGCTCCAATGGCGGGAGCGTCACGCGGCGATAACCGCGCTCGCAATGGACCAAAACGCACTCATGGTCACGGAGATTGCGCAGTTTGTGCGGCTTGATTTTGTGTTCCTCGGTTTCGTTGTAGTTCACATTGCGTTTGCCGCCGCTATAACCCCACGAGCGTTTGACCACCCTCTTTTTGCCGATGAAATCGGCGGCCTGCACGGCGTCGGCTTCATCGGCCGACCGGAAGATCATCCGGTTCCGCAGGTTCAAGGTCAGAACTTTGGATTTGTCATTGCCCAGCGGTGGAATTAGCGAAGTGGTGCTCTGCGCGGCGGCGACGACGGTGGCGCCAGCCTCGCGGATGACGTCCACGCAGTTGTAATCGCTGGTCCCGTCTTCGCTGGCGGTCATAAACCGCTGCGCCTCGTCCGCCCAGAGAATGAGAAGATTATCCTTGGCACGTTCGGTCTTGGATTTGTCGAAGCGGCGCAGGGCGTGATTGTAAAAGAGCAATTTCAGGAACGTGTTCACATAACGACGTTCGGTCTGAAATTTCTGGGGCATGGTCGTGAGGATGATCTTGCCCTGGTCTATGGCCGAAAACTCGAATGTGCTTTCACCGGAGCAAAACACGTCGGCGACTTCTGGTGTCAGGTAATATTGCAGGTAGTTGCCAATGGTTTCACGGACCCCGCCAAATTGCTCGGCGGGTTGGGTGATAAAACGGTCGAGAAAGTGGGCGTGAATGGCGACGCGACGCGGGGTTTCGAACAGATTTGTGAGATTTTCCATTTCTTGTTCGAGCAGGTCGCGATTGGACAATAATTCATAGGCTCCGACCAATGTCACGGGCCGGTTTAATTCGAAGAGCATTTCGAGCGCATACGCGATGTGCGTCTGCGCCTGGCTTTTGAAAAAGCCCTTGTCCCCGCCCTGGCCCAGACTGGTGGCGGTGTCCACGATGAATTTGGCATAGGTGGAAAAGGGTATGCTGCGGTCGCCGGTCAGATTAAAGCGGTTCGGCGGCGTCCATTGCTCGGCTTGGTTGTCAGCGCGGATTTGCAGATGGATCAACTGGTGTTCGCGGCGATAATGGCGCGCCATCGCCGCCAGTGTTTCCCAATAAACACCTTTTTCATCCACGCAGAGGCCGCCCCAAGTCGGTTCATTTTGGAAAACCTGGTGGGCCAGTTGGTTGATGCCGGAACTGGTTTTGCCGGAGCCGGTGTCGCCGGTGATGAGCCAGCCGCGACAGAACTGGTTGCGCTTCCAGACCAGTCCGCCAAGCCGGGCAACGTTGGGCCTGAGCTGCGAATGGAGCAGTGAATAAATCGCCAGGATAACGAACAGAATGCCGCCCCCAAACAAGGCGAGCTTGAACCCATGCGCGGCGTGCAAGAACTGGCTGGGCAAATTGAACGGGAATAAATCGTGGATCATGGCCGGAACCTCCCAATGAGATAGCCGCCGACCACACAGGCGAGCGCGGCAAAAATTGCGGTGGTGCGGCTGATAGTGGCCGAACGGACAGCCGCTGGATGAGCGCGCATTGCCTCCAACAGGGCGGCGGTTTGAACCTGAAACGCCCGTGCCGCCTCGGCGAGCTTGCCGATGTCGGCCCGGAATTCAGCAAACGCCGGAAGTTCCCGGCGGCGAATCTGGTCCCAATGCTGTTGGTGGATGCGAAACAATTCGACCAGCAAGAGCACCGCGTCGTCTTCGCGCAGCCGATGTTTGTCGCGCCACGTGACCACGGCCTTGGTAAATTCCTCGTCGAAGTCCGGTTGTACTGGGTTTGGCTTGGACATCACTTTGAAGGTGGTAGCAGGTTGGCGGCAGATTCAATTTCAGCGTAAAACTTGCGCTGCCAGGATTGGAGCCGTTGCCGGTCGAGCAGGCTGAACGCGGGATGTTTCACCGCCGCGGTGATGGTCAGGTTCTCCGCGTTCAGCGCCTCCACCAGCCAGTCCTGCATCCGGCTCATGCTGAGTTCCCGCGCGCCGAGCTTGCCGCTGAGCAGCGCGCGAACCTCAGACGTTTCAAAGATGGTGAAACTGTCGCTGTGCGCGGCGTTGCGTACGACGACATAGCTGCACTGGTCTTTGAATTCGTCCGCGAGCCGTTGAACCTGTTCCACACTGTCGGACTCGTGGTTCACCGGCATCACAAGCGTGAGTTTGGCGTCATACGCCAAAAGCACCGTGGGTAAATCAATTTCTTTGAAGAAATCAATAAACAGGTCGGTGGACGCGGCGCGGCAGTCCATGACGACCAAATTGGCCTTTTCCAGCGCGATGAAGATGCCGTCCAGCGCGCGGCGTTTGGACAGGTCCAGAAAGCGGGCCTCGGGATGAAACCGTTTCAAGGTTGAATTCTCGTTGTCGCTGTCAATCGCGACGTGGGGAATGCCCTTGTCTTTTAGGTATTGGACGAAGTTGACGGCGAAGAAGCTTTTGCCAACGCCGCCTTTGCCGTTAAGGATGAGGATCAGTCTTTTCATGGTTTTGGGGGATGAGTTTGCGGATTTGGGCTATGCGAGGCCCACGTGAGCTATCGGTGAAAGTCTTGGGGGTGGCCGGTTCGCCGGGTTCAGCGGTGGCTGGCGCGGGGAGGACGATCTTGGTTTCAGTTGGTGGTTCGATGGCGGGAAGTCGTTTTCTTGGCAGGCGGCGGTGGGGTCGGGTATTTTCACCCAGTACTTCATGGCAAAAGGCAGCGATGGCCGTCTTGCCGGTCGGCAAGCAATGTTGCGTGAGCAATTCGGCGATGGCCCTGAATGAGGCCCGTTTCTGCCGTAATTCGCTGATGACATCTTTGGCCGGCAGCAGGTGTTCAAACTTTTGCTGGTGACACGGGGTGAATTCCGCCACCGCTTTGCGGACATCGTTTGGATCAAAGGCGGGCATAAGTGGATAATGGTTGGCAATGGAACGGACAAAGCACGGACACGATGCGACCGAAGCCCGGACATTTGCCGGGTTCAACGTGGTCACGGACTGGAAACGGACACAGATCGTTCGCGGTCGCCGACAGGGCGCGGACATTTGCGACCGGGACACGGACTGGGACTGAGTGCGAACGCGGATGCGGACAGGGCCGGGATATGGCCACGCACTGGGCATGGTCGTGGTCGTGGTGCGGACATGGACTAACTGTGGCCTGGACGCGGTCACGGACTGGAAACGGACACAGATCGTTCGCGGTAGTCAACAGGGCGCGGACATTTACGACCCGGACGCGGACAGGGACTGAGTGCGGACGCGGATGCGGACAGGGCCAGGATATGGCCACGCACTGGGCATGGTCGTGGGCATCGCGCGGATGCGGACTGGTTCCGGACAGGACGCGGTCGCGGCCTGGCCACGGATACGGACAACTGGCCGCCCTTGAGCGCGGAAATGGCGCGTCCAAACCGCGACCATATCGCGGACGCAAAACCCTTGCCTTGGCAAGGAGTAAGGCTTGTGTGCAATAAAAAGCTGAGGTTCCAGTGATTGTCCGATACGGGAATGCCTGCGTCAGATGAAGCTGCGATGCCTTCCGCCAGAGCTTGTCAGCACCCGGATGGGAGACAAAATTTGTGGTGGCCATAGCTTGAGCATGCACGCAATAGGTGTGGCAAATGCCCCAACTTTGGCTGCCCGATTTCAGAGTTGTGGTCGTACTCATGGAGTCAGTTCACCATAATCCGGGGACATTTTGGTGTGTCTGGCACACAAAGACCGCATGCTGTCCGGGTAATGTCTGGGTATGGTCACGGCCAAGACCCAATACAACCTGAACAACGCCCGGGAATATTTCGAGGAACACCTCAGCGTCGGCGATTACTACGATGAAGGTCAGCGCGTGGCCGGTGAATGGGTGGGCGTGGGGGCGGAACGGCTTGGATTGTCTGGCAAAGTCCGAGCCGATGATTTTCTGCGGTTGTGTGAGAATCAACATCCGGGCACCGGCGAGAAGCTGACTCAACGCCAAAACACCACCCGGACTGAAGACGACAAAAACAAGGCCAACCGGCGGATATTTTATGACTTCACGTTTTCACCGCCAAAGTCGGTTTCCTTGGCGGGCTTTCTGGGCAACGACGAGCGAATTTTCGCGGCTCATCGGCGGGCGGTGCAGGTGGCCTTGAGGGAGTTCGAGGCGTTTGCGGCCACCCGGGTTCGTGCTGGTGGCGTCAAAAGCGAACGACTCACCGGTAATTTCGTGGTCGCGCAATTCACCCATGACACCTCCCGCGCCCTCGACCCGCATTTGCACACCCATTGCATCGTGTTCAACGCGACCTTCGATCCCGTGGAAAACCGGTGGAAGGCGCTGGAGAATTATGAACTGCTGCGGGCGAGGAAATTCGCGGAAAACAGCTATTACCATGAGCTGGCCCGTGACTTGCGGGATTCCGGGTATCGGATTCGCAACCTGGCGCGCGGCGATTTTGAAATCGAGGGCGTGTCCGAGGCGATTTGCCGGCGCTTTTCCAAGCGCGACGCGGAAATTGACGCTGCGTTGACGACACTGCTGGCAGATCACCCCGAGCTTGGCGGCGCAAACATCGCCAATCTTCGTGCAAAACTTGCCACGGAAAAACGGACGCGAAAACAGAAGGATTTGAGCCGGGACGAACTGCGGCAACTGTGGTCGGCGCAATTGAGCCAATCCGAGCAGGCTTCATTGCGCCAGCTTGCGGAGCAACCGAAGCATGAGGTGAAGACGGACCAGCCAATCAGCGTCGGTGAAGCGGTGCAGTGGGCTGAAGAACATCTGTTCGACCGCAACTCGGTGGTGCTGGAGTGTCAGGTTTGGCAGGAGGCCTTGGGCCGGGCGCGCGGCGAAAGCTTCTCGGTTTCAGACCTCAAGGAATTCACCCGGCGGCGCGGCTACCTTCGGAATGAAGCACGCCCGGGCGAAGTGACCTTGCGCGACGTCCTGCTGCGCGAATGGGAAATTGTTCAAACCGCGAAGCAGGGGGTGGCCGACTGTCATACGCTGGTGCAGAATCCGCTGCCGTTGAATCCAAAGCTCGATGATGGGCAGCGCAAAGCGCTGGGTGCCTTGCTGGGTTCAACCGACCGGATTTCAATATTTCGGGGCGGCGCCGGCACGGGCAAAAGCTTCGTCCTCCGGGATCTGGTTGATCAGGTTCAGCAGACTGGCCGGCACGTGGTCGTGCTGGCACCGCAGCGCCAACAGGTTGTGGATATGGAAAAAGCGGGACTGCCGTCGCCCGCAACGGTCGCCAACTTTCTGCTCAAGCGTGAGGTTGGTTCCGGCGCGCTGATCGTGGTGGACGAGGCCGGGCAAATTGGTGGCCGGCAAATGCTTGAACTCCTGCGGCTTGCCCGGGAGAAGAATTGCCGTGTGATTTTGTCTGGGGACACCCGACAGCATGGTGCGGTGGAAGCTTCCGATGCGCTGCTGGCCATCGAACGGCATTCCGGCGTCAAACCGGTCGAGTTGCACACGATCCGGCGACAAGACCCGGCCCTTGGCCGGGATGCCGCAGAGCGGGCCAACATCCAACAATATCGCAAGGCGGTGGAAGCGGCGGCGGCGGGCAAGCTCACGGAATCTTTCAACCAACTGGATAAAATGGGTGCAGTCGTCGAATGCGGCTCGGGTGAACAAGCTGACAAGCTGGCCGATGAATACGTCCGGCTGGCGGAGCAACATGCCTCGGCAGTGGTGGTTTCGCAGACTTGGGCCGAGGTTCACCGGGTCAATTCACGCGTGCGGGAGGCGCTCAAAGACAAGGGATTGCTGGGAGCAACCGACACAACGCTTCTGGCACTCGACAAACTCGATCTGACCAACGCGCAAAAGCGTGACCAACGGTTTTATCCGCCGGAAGCAGTCATTGTATTCAACCAGAAAGTTCGAGAAGCCAGACCGGGCGCAAAAGGCAAACTGGCTGGCATCGTCAAGCTGGGGGTGCTCGTGGAGGTGGACGGAAAATTTGTCACCGTATCGAACAAACTGCTGGATCGTATTACGGTCTGCCACCAGCGCGAGATCAAGGTTGCCACCGGCGACCGTCTGCATCTCAAAGCCAACCGCAGACTTGCGACCGGGGCCCGGGTCATCAATGGCGAACTCGTGACCGTCAAATCTGTCCGCACCGATGGCTCGATCGAACTGGCCGATGGCCGGGTCTTGGACAGATCATTCCAGGAATTCCTGCCCGGCTACGCCGTCACCTCCTACGGCTCGCAGGGCAAGACGGTGGATCACGTTTTATTCTCCGATTCGACCATCAAGGCGGCCACCAACGCCCAGCAATGGTATGTGACGATTTCACGCGGGCGGCGCGGCATCCACATCTTCACGCCGGACAAGCAGCAGCTACGCGAAAATGTCACGCGCCCTGGCCATCGCCCGCTGGCGATGGAATTTGCGACCGGCGTTGCCCCTCGGCGCGGCAACCGCCTTTGGCATCGCCTGCACGGCTACATGCTTCGTTTTGGCCGGCGCGCCGCCGACCAATTTGTCCGGCTCACCCTGAGACGCCGGCAACGAGATCAAAACAAAAAAAAATATGAGCACCAAATCACCCGAATGTTGGGCGAATGACGCGAATGCACGCGGCGTTCGCGTTGAAATCAACGCAGACAATTCGCTGCTGCTGCCCCATGACGAATTCGTCTTCGCCGAACTCAAACGCGAGGGCGCTGACCAGACGCTCCGGTTGGTATTCGTCACCCACGAAGTCCTGGTAAGCGGCCAGTCATTGCGCCGCATTGAGACGGCGATGCAACGGATGGAATTGTCGCTGCTGACAACGTTGCCGAGCAGTCAGCGCGCTTTGATCACTGATGGCCAGCCGGTGATCCACAAAATAGTCGCAAATGAAGTTCAGGCCCCACAGAAGCAGCAATCGCAACAACAACACACCGTTGATAAAGAGCACCATCTAGACTGAGGTCAAACCAGCAAATCCATGAGTGAACTGAGCGATTGGCCGTGCCCAACATGGCTTTGGCCTGCGGTTCGGCGAACGGGGAAGTGCAGCGCAGGCGGTGGTCTACTGCCGAGTCATTTAGATTGACGACATTGACGACAAACAAGCATGCCCATTCTCGGGACAATCGCCGCCAATGGTTTGCAGCAAGACAACCCTTTGCATCTATTCGGCGGCCAAGAAGCCGAAGGCATCCATTATTTGCCCAGCCACAACCTCTCGATCCCATTCAGATTCCAAGATTTACATGAACCACAATAGCTACGAGCAAAAATTATTTATCGATTGACTTTTTTGCGGAAAACCAGTTTTATTATTGCAAGCAGGCCTGTGAGTCAGGGTGTCCGCCCTTTCAGAGGATGGAGCCTTAAAAACTGGTGCATAAATAAATCACTCCCCCCATGCAATATCCTGGCGCTCCCAGAGAAAAATCCCGAAAGCTCCGCCGGGCTTTGCCAAAACCCGGCTGGCCAAACAGCGCGGTGTCCGCGCTGACAAGTTCCCGCTCCACCTCAAAGAATCCGAATGGCGTTGGAATCACCGCCGTGATAACATTTACCGGTTGCTGCTAAACGAAACTCGCAGTCACCCGCTCAACTAGGAAAGACCCTTTGTTTTATTTAATTGACCAAGTGTGGCGAATCATCTGGCGAGCAATCGTGGTATCGGCGGCAGTGGTGGTTCTGGCGGCAACGGAGTCAGCGGGATTTCAACGCCGGCACTGTCTGTCGGATGCAGAACATTTTTCACCATTCCCAACAATTTCTGGAATGAATAGGGTTTGAGAATCATCTTTACGGCTTGCAGGCTGGGGTGCAGGGTAAATTCCCAAGTGGGCAAAAATCCGGTGGCCATGATGATTGGCAAGGTCATGTTCGCGGCATAAATTTTCCTGAGCAACTCAACGCCAGAAAGCTTTGGCATGAATTGGTCGGTGATCAGCAGATCGTATTTGGAAAGTTGCAGCGCGGACCAAGCGGTGGCCCCATTTTCGGCGACATCCACATGAAAACCGGCGTCAATAAATACTTCGGCCGTTAGCTGGCGGAGATCACGCTCGTCTTCCACTACGAGAATGCGCTGGCGATGAAATGCTTCACATATTGGATCATTAAAATCGGGGATAAATTTAGGGGACATTGAAGACACGATAGCCGAAAATTCTGCTGGTGCCATGGGGTGTTCACCCCATTTGCTTTTTATTTGAGCATTTTCGCATTGATTCAGAAGGCCAAATTTAATTTCCTATACATCTGGTGAAAAAGTTGGAGCACTTTGAGCGGAAACAGGAACATGCGGTGTTTTGTCCCGTGGGACAGGCATCCTTCGCTGAAGTGTCTGAACTGCTCAGCCGTGCGGTGCTTCGCTGTCGCAAGGAAAAGATTAAAAAACTGCTGGTTGATTCAACGGGA
>Ga0302281_10001263_pt1 | contig 18467 bp, 17 predicted proteins | sample III_Fen_E1_2_FD_198762 | JGI IMG/M metagenome (GOLD analysis project Ga0302281, IMG submission 198762) | Peat permafrost microbial communities from Stordalen Mire near Abisko, Sweden - III_Fen_E1_2 | ecosystem: Environmental > Terrestrial > Soil > Wetlands > Permafrost | place: Sweden: Abisko...
TAGGGATTTGTAATTGCCGTAAATGAGATACGGCACGGCGTCGCTATCTTTGCCGACCATGATGAGTGAAGCTTGAATATTGGCATTCGGCAAAGCATCGCCGTCGGCATTGTGTAGCCCAAGTTTTTTCCATTCGGTCAGTGGTTTTTCGGAGGTTATATCGGCTAAAGACATATCGAAATCGGCAGGTAGTATCACCTCCCTGCCCCAGCCTTGCTTGCCGTTCCAGCCTAGCGCTTTGAGGTAATTGGCGATGGAGGCGTAGACGTCGGATTGGGTGTCCCATATGTCGCGTTTGCCATCCCGGTTATAATCGACGGCGTATTTTAAATAGGTACTGGGCATGAATTGGCATTGGCCGAGCGCGCCGGCCCACGAGCCTTTCATTTCCGAGGCCGACATGGATTCGGCCTGTAATATTTTAAGGGCATTCATGAGTTCGCCGCGGAAAAAATCGCTGCGGCGGCCATCGTAGGCGAGGGTTGCCAGCGCATTGATCGCATTAAAGCCGCCGGTATTACGCCCGTAGGACGTTTCAAGGCCCATGAGGGCGACGATGAAGCGCGGCTGTACGCCGTATTTTTTGCCGATTCGTGTGAGCAGTTTCCGGTTTTCGGCGAGGTATTTTTTACCGTCGGCGATACGCTTTTCTGTGACGGTATTTGCGAGATATTGCGCAAGCGTCAGCGTCGATTCCGGTTGCTGCTGGTCGAGTTCCAATACGCGGTCGGACGGCGCTGCGTTTGTAAAGGCATCGTCGAGCGTATCCTGCGAGATGCCTTCTTGGAGCGCATCGTTTTTAAATTCATTCAGCCAGTTATCGAAGGATTCCTGCGCGAAGGCAGGTGGTGCTAAAAAAGATGCGGCGAGCGCGAGGATAATAAAATATTTCATGAAAAACATCTAACAGATCGGCGCAAAAAATAAAGCCCCGAGAAATAATCCCGGGGCTTTATCAAAAACGAGCGCGTCCAACTATAGTTGTTGCGAACGTATTGTTTATTTAGAGGTCTCGGTTGACGACGAGCTGCTGGAAGACGAAGAAGTTTTCTTGGATTTCTTCTTGCCGCTTTTCTTAGTTCTTGTTTTTTTGGTCTTTTTGCTTTTCTTGGTGGTCTTGGTGGTGCCATCGCTGCTTTTGCTTACGGCGCTATCGGTGGCGCTGGTGGCGGCGTCGGAAGACTGTGCCATAGCCTGGCTCACGGGAGCAGCGGAAGTGAAAGCGAATGCGAGGGCGACGAGAGCGAGAGTGAAGAGACGTTTCATAGTCATTGTCCTTAGATCAAAAGAGGTTTAACAAAAGTAGTTTTGGCGTGCGAATTCTATCCAACGAATGCAGCATAGCGATGCTTTTACAATTAACAACTGAATTTAAAAATGTTTAGCCACGAGACCAGTGTACTGTTGCAAAAAAGTCTACCGCAGATTCCGCTGATGATCTGTAATCGCGACTTAACGCGCGATATTGACGATCTGGTGGCGATGGCATTTCCGCGTGGGAAGCTTGCGGTGGTTTACGATTATGATACCGAAGCGGCGCTGGGTAACAACGTATTGCGTGCACTTAAAGGGCGATTTGAGGCGACGCAGATTTATCTGCGGGGTGTTGTTGCTGCCGATATGCAGACCGTGGAAAAAATCCGTGCTGAGTCTCAGGGTTGCGATGCGCTGGTTGCCGTCGGCAGCGGTACGATAAACGATCTTTGTAAATATGCGGCGCATCTTGATGGTAAGCCTTATATCGTATTTCCCACCGCCGCATCGATGAATGGGTATCTCTCCGCCAATGCTTCCATTTCCGAGGATGGTTATAAAAAAACGCTTACCGCGCAAATGCCTAAGGCCGTGTTTTGCGATCTCTCCGTTATCGCGAAAGCCCCTGCCCGCTTAAGTCGTAGTGGATTGGGCGATTCGCTGGCGAGGCCGACGGCGCAATTCGATTGGCTACTATCGCATTTGCTGCTTGGCACTTCTTATAATGAGGTGCCGTTTGCATTGCTTGCTCCTATTGAAAACGTCCTGTTTGAAAATGCGCGCGGCATAGCGATGGGGGATTTGCCGAGTATTGAATTGCTCATGCATACGTTGTTATTATCTGGGCTTGGTATGACCATCGCAGGCGGGAGTAGTCCTGCGAGCCAAAGCGAGCATATGGTGGCGCATGCGATGCATATGCTGGAAGGTGTTACCCTGCCCCATACATTTCATGGTGAGGAAATTGGCATGACGGCGCTGGCGATGGCAAGGATGCAGGAGAATCTTTTGAAAGCCTCTCCTCGTTTCAAGAATAATATTTTTCCCGAGGAGCAGCTCAAAAAATTATTTGGTGAACATGTAACAACTGAAGCGAAGGGGGCTTATAAGGTGAAGAGCGCACTTCTCCCTCTCCCTCCGGGAGAGGGCCGGGGTGAGGGTCTATCAACAGACTCAGGAGCTAATGGAGAGTCCCTCACCCTAACCCTCTCCCGGAGGGAGAGGGAATACAGAGGGTGGGACGGTATCGCTACACAACTGGAAAAAATCATGCTTCCCGCGCATAAAATCGAAGCCATTCTTCATGCTGCTGGCGCACCGACGACTCCGGAAATGTTGGGGTGGATGGAGAAAGACTACGATGTTGCGATTAAGTGCGCCCGATTCTTACGGGATCGATTTACGGTGTTGGATTTGGAGTAAAATCCCCCAAATCCAACGTATGCGCATCTACCGCGGAATTCATAATATGCGTGGCGGCGATCACAATCCCCCCCTGCTTCACCCGTGTTTCAATCAGGCTGACGGTTAGCAATAGCGCCTCTTCATCCAGAAAATTCGTTGGTTCGTCGAGCAGCCATAATTTGCAGGGGGCGACGATGAGGCGTGAAAGTGCGAGGCGGCGCTGCATTCCGGCGGAGAGATGTGCGGCTTTGGTATCCTTATAATGACCCAGGTCGTAATAATGCAGCGCGGCGTTGATTAGGGTTTCGGTGTCGTATTGCTTGGCCCAGGCGGCGATATTTTCTCCGGCGGTTACATTTTCGTTTATATTGCTGCTGTGGCCGATCAGCATCATGTCGCGGGAAAAATCGGGGTGGTTTTTGATGGACTTGCCATTCCACAGCACTTGACCTTCATTTGCCGCCGATTTGCCTGCCAAAATATCAATCAGGCTGGTTTTCCCTGCCCCGTTGGCGCCTTTGATGAGCAGCATGGCGCCTTCCTGCAGGCAGAAGCCTAGACCCTTAAATAGGGCTGCATCGTTACGGACGCATGCAATATTTTCGCAAATAAACATTGTCACCCCGCACTTGTTGCGGGGTCTGGCGCAACAATGATGGAGACCCCGCAATAAATGCGGGGTGACACATCATTAATAAACGAACATTTAACCATTGATCTCTAATACTATACGACTTGAATACACCATTAGTGATAAGGAGATTGCCGTGAAAAACAAGAGCAAGAATTCGTTGCAGAGCAAATCAACCCTGCCGGTTGGCACGAAATCGTATGAATATTATAGCCTCCCGGCTGCGTATAAGGCGCTGGGCAAGGATTTAAGCCGCCTGCCGTATTCGCTCAAAATTCTGTTCGAAAATCTTTTGCGCTATGAAGACGATGTCAGCGTAAAATCCGACGATATCCGCGCTTTCGCCACCTGGATGGACGATAAAGCATCTAACCGTGAAATCGCTTTCCGCCCTGCCCGCGTGCTTATGCAGGATTTTACGGGCGTTCCGGCAGTGGTGGATTTGGCCGCCATGCGCGATGCCATGCAGAAATTGGGCGGCGATGCCGAGCAGATCAATCCGCTTTCGCCCGTCGATCTCGTCATCGACCATTCGGTAATGGTCGATTATTACGGTACGCCTAAATCGTTTGAAGAAAACGTCGAGCTCGAAATGGAGCGCAACGGCGAGCGCTATGAATTCCTCCGCTGGGGCCAGAATGCGTTCAACAATTTCCGCGTCGTTCCTCCTGGAACCGGCATTTGCCATCAGGTGAATTTGGAATATTTGGCGCAAGGTGTTTGGCTTGCGGATGGCGTTGCTTATCCCGATACGTTGGTGGGTACTGATAGCCATACCACCATGATTAACGGCCTTGGCGTTCTCGGCTGGGGTGTGGGTGGTATTGAAGCTGAGGCGGCTATGCTTGGTCAGCCCGTTTCTATGTTAATTCCAGAGGTTATTGGGTTTAAGTTAGTTGGTAAACTTAAGGAAGGGACGACTGCGACCGACCTCGTTCTGACCGTTACCAACATGCTGCGCAAAAAAGGTGTCGTCGGAAAATTCGTTGAATTCTTTGGCGAAGGTTTGGATCATTTGCCGCTGGCTGACCGTGCGACGATTGCCAATATGGCTCCGGAATATGGAGCGACTTGCGGTATTTTCCCAATCGATGCCGAGACTATCAATTATTTGAAGCTCACCGCCCGCGAACCGGAGCGCATCGCCCTCGTCGAAGCCTATGCGAAAGCGCAGGGCATGTGGCGCGATGCGAATTATCAGGAACCGGTATTCACCGACACGCTGGAGCTCGATGTCGGCAGCGTTGAGCCTTGCATCGCAGGGCCGAAACGTCCGCAGGATAAAGTGTTACTTTCTGCTGCCAATACCTCGTTCAGCGGTGCATTTGCCGAGCTTGATAAGGACAAGAAAACTCCGTGGGATAAGCGCATCGCCGTTGGGGATTATACGATGGGGCATGGCGATGTTGTTATTGCCGCTATCACCAGCTGCACCAATACTTCCAATCCGTACGTGATGCTTGCCGCGGGTCTCGTTGCGCGCAAAGCGGTTGCTAAAGGTTTGAAGCCGAAACCGTGGGTGAAGACTTCGCTGGCGCCTGGCTCAAAAGTGGTTACGGAATATTTGAATCAATCGGGGTTGATGAAAGATTTGAATGCCATCGGCTATAACCTCGTCGGTTACGGCTGCACCACCTGCATCGGCAATTCCGGACCGCTGAAAGACGAAATCGAAGCCGCCATTAAAGATAACGGTTTGGTGGTCGCTTCCGCACTTTCGGGCAACCGCAATTTCGAAGGCCGCGTGCATGCGCTGGTGAAAGCCAATTACCTTGCCTCGCCGCCGCTGGTGGTTGCTTATGCGCTGGCAGGAACGATGAATCTTGATCTTACCAAGGACGCTATCGGCATCGGTTCCGACGGCAAACCGGTTTATTTGAAAGACATCTGGCCGAGCAATGTCGAAGTGGCTGAGACAGTGATGAAATGCGTTACGTCTGAAATGTACCGCAGCAAATACCAGGACGTATTCGCCGGGGAAAAAGAGTGGCAGAATATTCCCGTCGGCAAGGGCAAAACCTACGGCTGGAACGGTAAGAGCACGTATGTGCAGAACCCGCCCTATTTCGAGCATCTTACCAAGGGTGCAACCGATGCCACGCGCGATATTGTGGATGCGAAAATCCTCGCCATCTTCGGCGATTCGATCACGACCGATCATATCTCGCCTGCCGGTAATATTTCCAAGAACAGCCCAGCGGCGGCGTATTTGACGCAGCACGGTGTCAAACCGGTCGATTTCAATTCGTACGGCGCGCGGCGCGGCAACCATGAAGTCATGATGCGCGGCACGTTTGCTAACATCCGCATCAAGAACGAAATGCTGGCGGGTGTTGAAGGCGGATATACCAAATTCATTCCGACAGATGAGCAGATGAGCATTTACGATGCGGCGATGAAATATAAGGATGCCGGAACCAAACTGGTGGTATTCGCCGGTAAAGAATACGGCACCGGATCGTCACGCGACTGGGCGGCCAAAGGCACTAAGCTGCTGGGTATCGAAGCGGTTATTTCAGAGAGCTTCGAGCGTATTCACCGCTCGAATCTCGTCGGCATGGGAGTGTTGCCGCTTACGTTCCACGGCGATGTGACCCGCAAAACGCTGGGGCTTACCGGCGATGAGACGATTACTTTGAAAGGTCTTGCTGGGGGCATCAAGCCGCGCATGAAGGTGGATATGGTAATTACGCGCAAGGACGGCTCGACGCAGATTGTACCCCTGCTCTGCCGGATTGATACGCTGGATGAGCTGGAATATTATAAAAACGGCGGTATTTTGCATTTCGTCATGAAAAACTTGCTGAATACCGATTATCAGTCTAAAAAGCACGCATGACTGAAGAAAATCCCGCTGACGACCTGAAGCGAACTATTGTACTGATTTACGGCGTGCTGGATAACGGCAATCCGTTCTGGCTGTTCGCCGCGGTTAAACCCAGTAAGTATCAGAATTTCCAGACCACGTACCGGGAGGGTAATCTTGACGTCCATCAGTTCGACCAGTTCGGCGAAATACTGGTCTGCGGCGAAGGTAAAGGCCCGCCGGATGCAGTGACGCTGAAAGTAGCTGAAATGTACCAGACTGATGCCCAGACGCTTATGGCTTCGATGGTGGATGAGCCGCCGCCGGGAACGAAATAACCGCTGTCAGTACGTCGTTTTTTCAATCTTCACACAATTGCAACAAACAATGGCGATAATATATGCTATATTATAGCTATTATTCTGTAACTTATTATTAAATATACACTTTAAGCGCGCGAGGAAATATGGGCTACGAGGAAAACGATCAGGAATCTTCCGTCAACTGGGGAAAACTGGGTAAAAACCTGCTGGCGGGAGCCGCCATCGTGGTGGGGGCATGTATTGTATTTCCAGGGCTGGCAGGAGCGCTTTTAACGGGGCTTGGCGCGCTTGGCACGTCCATAGGCGGCATGAGCATCGGGACGGTATCCGGAGAAGTAACATCGGGCATAGGGGTGCTGCTAACCAAGGCGTTTGGCGTTGCTTTGGCAGCGGGTGGTGCAAGTTATCTGCTGAGCGATCATGGAAAACACAGCGCGCCCAGCGTGGAAGGCCCGGTAGAAGCCCCGGAATCCTATATTGCGCGTGAGGATATGCGTAAGATGCAGGCGGTGATGCTGGCGCGTATGCAGGCACAGGGTTACCAGCCCGCAATGGCGCTCGCGAATCAGCCTGGGCTCTAATCATTCCCTCTCCTTCGGGAGAGGGCTAGGGTGAGGGACTCTCCGCGAATTCGATATTCGAGCGTGTTGATAGACCCTCACCCCGGCCCTCTCCCGGAGGGAGAGGGGGAAGAAAGATTTGCTCTATAACGCTTTTTTAACCGTTATGGCATAACGTGCATTTACGGAAATCTAATTAACCGTTGAAAAAGAACGCGATGTCCGAGAAAAAACCTCCCAGTCTGGCACCGGATAATGTGGCGCGTATTGTTATGCTTGTTTATGGGCTGATGAGCAATTCCAATCCCTTTTGGTGCTTTGTCGCTGTTAAGCCTACCAGATATAAGGAATTGCAAGGGCTGGTCGCCGCAAAGAAGCTCGACCTCAGGAATTACGTTGCTGACGGGTTCGGCGAAATCGTGGTTTCCGGCGAAGGCGTGGTGCCGCCTAACGATGTGGTGAAAACGGTAGCGAAAATGTTCGATGTGCCGGTGCGCAAGCTTTTTGACGATGTGGATCCCAACGACGCAATTTCCAAGGAGATTGAGAAGCTTAAGAATGAGGTGGATTGATGTTATTTGTCATGCCGCACTCGTTGCGGCATCCCCATCCATTACAGGGAGTCCCCGCAACGAGTGCGGGGTGACAAGGAATTTTCGCGTTGTAACAAAACTGTAACAATCGAAAAATGCAATTCTTCACATAAATGTCATCCCTTTTTTAATAAATGTGCGCTAGTATGGTTTCATTGAGTAAAGTTTTTTAGGAATTGAGGAGAGAGTTATGGGTAAGAATTGTGTTATGGGCGGCTGCATACCTGATGGCGTACGAGTAACGGGCGTACAGTCTTCACATCCTAATGCTCTCGATTTGCATCCGCTTATATTGCTGCAAGCAGCGTATCTATGCCAACAACTGAAAATCTGGCAACGGGCGCGGCACCAGCACCTTCCGGCAAGGGTTTAAGTCACTAATAAAATACTTATCTCTTAGCGCTTCGCGCGCTTGGCCGGCTCTTTCTCGGCCACCTTCTCTTCTTCCTTACCGCCGAACATATTTCCGAACGGATTGAACATCTGCACCGCCTTTTCGAACATGGCGACGTTCTGGCGGGTTAGTTCCTCAAGCGGATTGAATTGCGAATTAAACTGCGGGAACGGCGTCATGCCTTCGACCGCTTTGCCCAGCATGCCCTGCAGGCGCTCCTGGTTGCTTACAAAGGTCTTCATGCTGCCTTCGAGGTAATGCTGCAATACGTCCTGCATTTTGCCGTCATACATGCCGATGACGGAGCGCAGGAAGTCCTCGCCGCTTTTAACGCGGGTGCATAAATCCTCGAGTGTGATATACGAGCTGGTGCCGGTATCGTACAGGCGCCGGTTGGCGTATTTTTTGATGATTACGGGTTTTTGCTCGGTGCTGGTATTCATATGGACAATGGCCAGAAAATGAGATTATACCTAGCTTTTCTAGCATTAAACCGGGAATTTCGCAACGATTATTAACAGGTAAAGCATATGCAGAACGCGCCCTACCAGCAGATGGCCAAGGAATTCATGGATTTGTGGCAGAAGCAGATCGCTTCGGTGGTTAGTGACAAACAATTTATCCAGGCTATGCTTGAGATGTTTCAATCCGTACAACCCGGCTCCCATGCACAAACCCACGCCAAATCTGCCGACGCTGCCCATGCACCTGATGCTGACCCTGGGCTCGTGGCTCAGCTCGCCTTTCGCGTTGCGATGTGCGAAAAGCGCCTTTCCGCCCTTGAGCAAGGACGCGCTGCACCCGCTAAGCCAGCTGGAAAACGCACTGGCGGAGGAAGCAAAAAGTCGCGCAAGTAACCTGATGTCGGGGCTTCTGCGTTACGTGGAAGACCCGTATACGAGGAAAGTCAGCGAGCCGCCGGTGTTGTGGCGCAAGGGTAATGCGCGGCTGCTTGATTATGGTTCGCTGGTGACTGCCGAAACGGTGGACCGGCCTATTGTGCTCTTTGTCCCTTCCCTCATCAACCGCTATTATATTCTTGATCTGGAGGAGGATCGCAGTTTTCTGCGTTTTCTGTCCAGGCAAGGCGTTTATCCGCTCGTGCTCGATTGGGGTGAGCCCGGCGCAACTGAGGAAGCTTTTGGTTGTGATGATTACGTTACCGAAATCCTGAATGCAGCCATTGAATTTATCGCGCGCCTATCCCAGCAGCGCATTGTGCTTGCGGGCTATTGCATGGGCGGTGTGCTGACGCTGGCCGCAACCAGGTTGCAAAGCAAGCATGTGGCGGCGATGGCGTTGTTCGCTACGCCGTGGGATTTTTCATGCAAGGAGTTTGCGCCGTTTGTTATCGACGCGAAATGGCATGCGACGCTCGAAGCCATGATCTCCACGCAAAAACATCTGCCGGCCGATGTCATTCAGTCGTTGTTTTATATGACCGACCCGTGGCTGTTTGAGCAGAAATTCCGCCGTTTTGCCGATTTACAGGATAACCGCGAGGTCAGGAACTTTATCGCGCTCGAGCGCTGGGTCAATGACGGTGTGCCGATGACGGCGCAGGTGGCGCGCGATTGCCTTTTGGGTTGGGCACAGCGTAATGTGCTTATGCGCAATGAATGGAAAGTGGATGGCAAAATAATCGACCCGCGTAAAATTACCATGCCCACTTTCATTGCAATTCCGAAAAACGACAGCGTTGTTCCGCAGGATTGCGCCGCGCCGTTGGCTGCCGCCATGCCGCATGCAAGCATTGTTACTCCAGGCTCAGGGCATGTGAGCATGATTGTGGGAAGCCATGCCAAACGCGAATTATGGGTGCCGTTTCTTGAGTGGATTACGTCGTACTGATTTTTTCTCGTGGCAAAATTCGTTCGGCGATATAAATTCCCAAAAGCGCAAATGCGATGCCGCCTAAAATATCGGTAAGATAGTGTGCGCCGGCAATAGGGGTTGATATTAGCATTGCAACGTTCAGGGGTATAAATACCGGTAATAATAGACGGTAAGGCAAGGCGGCATACATCAGCGCTACCGCAATTGCCGAATGATAAGAGGGAAAAGATATAATTCCTACCGCCGGGAAATTTATCGTGTTGGTAGTATGGTTTAATAAAGCCAGTAATTGCTTCTGATGCAACGTGGGTTCCTGAGGCGTGAAACTATGAAATATTGCTGGATCAATAGTATAATATACATAAGCCCCCACTGCGGGAAATAGTGTTGCGAGAAATAAAGTAAGTAAACCTGAAAAATACAGCGCCATAAACACGCGCTGGCCATGTGCCAATTGGCTATAAAATAACGCTGGGAGCAATACGGCGAATTGAATGTTATAACTATTATAAGAATAGGTTAGCGCGGATGTAAGCCATGGGTGTTTATCAAGCCATACAACATAATTACGCCAATCAAAACCCAGTATTCCATCTATGGCGATGAGCGTTTTATCAATCAATGGCATTGACAGATAAGCACCGATGTAGCTTCCGGCCGATAAAGCAATAGAAGCACATATCACCTGATTATAGGCATTGATAAACACACACAATCTATCATCGCGGCGAACATAACGATAAAAAAGAGCGATGGAAACATTTAACCCTATAAGCGCAGCAACCCAACCCATGCAGGGAAAATCGAGATTTAGTCCGCAAAAATGCATGGCGAACAAATCAAAATCGATCAGCAAAATGATGGCAACCCACAACAAACTATTGGCCATCCATTGACCTTGAGGCAGAATCAATTCTTTTCGCGATATTTTTAAAGATCCGTTATTCATGATACTTGCTGGAGATGCGGTGTCAGCGGATATTTTCAAATCTATTTACATAAATTACTACACCTTTAAAAACGAAACACCCCACCTCTCTTATGAGGTTGGGGTGTCTCTGTAGTCATACCCGTTCAATGAAAACTAACGAGCCAGGTTGGAATTTATGTTCTTGAACACGCCGCTAAGGGTATTACCAACACTAGTTAATGCGCCAACCATTGCTACCGATATTAATGCGACAATCAGACCATATTCTATAGCAGTAGCACCACTTTCCTCGTTAATAAAACGTCTGAGCGAATCCATATGAATTTTCCTTGTATTTACTGCGAAGTATTTATTGCGAACCTATACAACCATACAGCTTCACTGTTATCACACGCCCTATCTTCGAAAAAGATAGCAGAAACTAACGGGCCAAATTGGTGTTTACCCCCTTAAAAACGCCGCTCAACGTGGTGCCGATACTTGTTATCGCTCCAACAGCAACAATGGAAATCAGGGCTGCAATCAGGCCGTATTCGATGGCGGTTGCACCGTTTTCATCGCTTAAGAAAAAGTTTAATGCCTTCATAAAATATACTCCAAAGAAGTTTTAACCGAAACGCTGAATTCATCAGCTACGCAAAGACTAGCAAAGCCTATATAGTAAAGCAAGACTTTTTTATTATTATTATGATGGAAAATCAATTGGTTTAGTATTAATTTTGTGTGAATTTTTATTTAATTTTTAATTAAAACACCCGATCCTGATTCAGGATTTTTGAAGATTACCCTCTGAAATCTGCGGGTCAAAATTCTAATCATTTTACCATATTTATAGGGAGAAATAATAAATTTCAGATCCTGATAGTCACTTTAAGCCATTCATTACAATCTACATATAGTATAGGAGAAACCACATGTAGCGGGTTTTTCCAGACTGAAAAATCAGTGCATTTCTACTAATTCATCCATCGATACCTGATTGCGGCCGGTATTTTTAGCGATGTAGAGCCGCTGGTCGGCGATCTTGTAAAGGGCGTTGGCGTCGATGTTCATATCGAAATGCGCCGAGGCGATGCCGATGGAAACCGTGCAGCCGAAGAGATGATTCTCATCGCCAAGCGCGAATGTTTCTTTGGCAACGCTGGAGCGAATGCGTTCGGCCACCCAGTAGGCGCCGCTGGCAGGGGTTTCGGGAAGGATAACGCCGAATTCCCCGCCGCCCGAGCGCGCGCCGGTGTCGGTTTCGCGCAGGCAGGAGGCGATGATGCGCGCGACGCTTTGCAGCACGCGGTCGCCGACATTCTGACCGTAGTTGTTGTTGATGTTTTTGAAGTAATCCATGTCGATCAAAAGCACCGAAAGATCTTCGCGCGTGCGCTTGATGCGCTTCAGTTCGCTATCGAGCCGCGCGAAGAAATAATGGCGTGAGGAAAGGCCTGTAAGCAAATCGGAATTGGCCATGCGGGCAATTTCTTCCTTGGCTTCGGCTTCCGCTTCGACGCGATCGGTGATGTCGCGCAGACTGCCGATAGAGCCGATGATAGCGCCGTCCGACTCATCGAACCAGGGGTAGGAAATGTCGGAAACCCATATTTTCCGGCCATCTTTGGTGCTCATCAGGTAATCGGCCTGCCATTTATTGACGCTGCCCTGTTTGCGTGTTTCCTCCAGCTCATCGAAGGACTCAACGGGCTTCAGCGCATTACTGACGATCCGCGTTTCCAGTATCAGGGAGCGGATATTCATTTTTTTGATTTCGGCCTGCGTGAAACCCAGCAGGCGCTCGACCGAAGGGCTGATATAATCGTATTCCATCGTGTCATAGCGCAGGCGATACACCGTGTCGGTCGAATAGGAGGTAAGCAGAGCGAGCTCGTCCCTCAACTCATCGAGGGTCGATGGGCCGGCAAAATTATCAGCAATGGAATCGGCTATTTTTACGCTCACCTGCTACCCGCGCAATAAATTGACAGGAGCTTATACCGGGTTAACGCGATTGGTGCAACATGAAGCTGGTAAGGCAGGGGCAGCTTTAATAACGTGGGTGGTCTCTGCCCTTGTCTTCGCCGATGCCAAGGTCTTTTTCAAGGATTTCCAATGCTCTGCTTATTTGCGCAACATTGTGATATACTATATCCTCTGTTTTTCCATCCTCTTCAGCAACTACTTGTTTTTGAATATTCTCTGCTATAGCACTTGCGCATTTAAAATAGGTCTCTCTCTCTTGACCTTTCGGTAACTCTAATATTTTTTTGATGATTTGTTCAAAACGCGTGTGCAGTTCACTGCAGGTATCTTCGTTACCACCATTTTGAAAAAAATCAAGAAGGTCAATATTGATATCAAAGCTCGTTCCTATTAAGAAAATTAGGTTTCTTTCTTCTGCTAGTTCTTGTTCATATTCACCTAATGCACCACCCTTGGAGGCTGTTTGAAGTTTGACCGTCGCCTTGTCCAATTTTTCTTTTAGTTTTAGCCACAGTTCTCTGCTTTCATTATCAATATCATCGTCATCGAAAGCCTTATCAAAATTATAAATTGTTCGCTCAAAATCTATCTCAGGAGGGATTTTGCGTATTTCCGCTTCGGCGATTTCAACCATGCGATCTACAATTTCGATGGCTTTTTGCGGGTCTAGAAAATATTGTTGGCCAGGTAAAGTGCAAAAAAATTTATCTGTCCCGCCGTCCTGCATTTCATCGAAAATAAAAGTATTATAACTAATGCAGGATTGAAGAGCTCGGTACAGGTAATTAATTTTATGTGTTGAATCTGGGAATTCCTCGCTTAATGCTATTAAGCGATCAGCTAATTGATCGCAGGACGGTCCAACGGGAAACTGCAATAAATCTTCTGTTTTATAAACCGGACGGTCAGAATAAGACTCTGCTAATTCGACATCATAACCAACTAATTTTTTTCTTTTGCCAGCTTCAACGAGCGCAGCGCGTAGTGCGCTATCCGCTTCTTGTTTTAATCGATATAACTCCTCTGCCTTATTGTCTAAAGACAGCGTATCGATAATGGCAAACGCCTCGCTCCAAAATGAATGAGCGCCTGCAGAATGTTTGTCTGGGTAACTCGAATATAATTCCTCAAGTTTCGCTAATGTTTCATCGTCGTGCGACATTAGATTTTACCGAGTAATTTCAAATGATGAGCCGTTAAGCAGATATTAATATATTTTTATAAATGCTAATGTATATTTATACAACAGATTTATTTCATGCAGCCAGACTCTTCTCTACAAACCCCTGCAGGCGGCGCATGAAGGCGCCGGTGTCGGTGATTTCCTCGCCTTCCAAGATGCGGGCCTGGTCGAATAACAGCCAGGTGGCGTCTTCTATGTCGGAGGAGGAGTCTGGAGCAGCCAGCTTGCTTACTAACAGCCGAATGATGGCGTTATCGGGATTGATTTCCAGGATTTTGGCGGAAACGGATGAAATTTGTTTCTGTTCAATCAGGAACCGTTCCAGCCGGAAATCCATAGCGCCCTCTTCTACCGCCAGGCATACGGCGCTGTTGGTGAGTTTGCTGGTGGTGCGGACGTCTTTGACTTTGTCGCCGAGTATCTGTTTTATGCGCTCGCACAGGGCTTTGATTTCTGCTTCGCTCTCGGGTTTTTCCTCGCTTTTTTCCTCGGGTTTTTTGTCATCCAAATCAATATCGGCGCGGGTGACGGATTTGAATTTCTTGCCTTTGTAATCGAATACGACATTGACCCAGAAATCATCGACATGATCATTGAGCAGCAGCACCTCGACGCCGCGTTTGATGAAACCTTCCAGTTGCGGGCTGGAACGCAGGGATTCAATACGCTCGCCGGTCAGGTAATAAATCTCGTTCTGCCCTTCCTTCATGCGGCTGATATAGGCATCGAGCGTCGTGAGATCGTCCGAAGCGGTGGAATTAAACCGGCAGACTTCGAGAATCTGCTCGCGCGGTGTCGTCGCCTCGCACAATCCTTCTTTCAGCACGGGGCCGAAATTCTTCCAGAAGGTTTTATAGCTTTCTTCGTCCGCTTCGCCCTTTTTCTTGAGTTCGCCGAGCACGCGCTTTACCACGGATTCCTTGATTTTTCCGAGCATCGGGTTGTCCTGCAGCGTTTCGCGGCTGATGTTTAGCGGAAGATCCTCCGAATCGAGAACGCCGCGCAGGAAGCGTAGATATTGCGGGACAATATCGACATTTTCCTCGGTGATGAATACGCGCTTTACATAGAGTTTTACACGACGCTTGCGGTCGGGGTGGAACAGATCGAATGGTTTTGCCGAGGGGATGAATAGCAGGTGCGTATATTCAAGCTTACCTTCCGCTTTATTGTGCAGCGTCAGCCAAGGCTCATCGGGCGAGTGCGCGACGTGGTGATAAAATTCCTTATATTGTTCGTCGGTAATGTCGCTTTTCGGACGCGTCCATAGTGCCGAGGCGGTATTGACCGTTTCGGTTTTCCCATCTTCATCGGTAATGGCGATGGGAAAGGAAATATGGTCGGAATAAGTCTGCACGATATGGCGCAGGCGGAATTTATCGAGATACTGGTCTTCGCCGGGCTTCAAATGCAAGGTTATGGAAGTTCCCCGTTCCGCTTTTTCAGTCTGCGCGACGGTGAATTCGCCCATGCCTTCCGATTCCCATTGCCAACTTTCGTTTGAACCGGAGCGGGTGGAAATGACTGTGACCTTATCGGCAACCATGAACGAGGCATAAAACCCGACGCCGAACTGGCCGATCAGCGGCAAATCCTTTTTGCCGTCGCCGGTGAGCTTGGATAAAAATTCCTGCGTTCCGGATTTGGCAATGGTGCCGAGATTACTGATAAGCTCCTCGCGGCTCATGCCGATGCCGTTGTCGGTTATGGTGAGTGTTCGTTTTGCTTTGTCTATAGCGATGCCGATTTTGTATTCGCCGTCCAGCGCTTCATGGCGCAATTTGTCGCAGGCGTCGGAGGCGTTGGAGATCAACTCGCGCAAGAAGATATCCTTGTTGGTGTACAAGGAATGGATCATTAGCTGCAAAACTTTGCTTATTTCCGCCGAAAATGGTAGTTTTTGTTCGTTTTTTTCCATATTACCACTATAGTCAGGTTATGTTGTTGAAGTGGATATGGTACAATTATCGACCATGTCAAGCCGGAGATAAAACGCCGTGAGAGCAAATAATACGCTTATAGTAGTGGTTGCATTGTTATTCGCCGCGCCCGCGTTCGCGCAGGAATCGCCCGAAGCAAAACCGCTGCTGGGCCAAGATGAGCAGGCGCGTGGCGAAATCGTCTATCGCGCCAGTCTTGGCCGCGCCGACGATGTTAAACTCCTCATCGACCAAGGCGCATCACCCAACCAGACCTCAGGCGAAGGCGTTCCTATATTGGCGCTTGCCGCGGCGCGGCGGGATCCGGAAGGTTTGAACGTCGTCAAATTACTGCTGAAAAGCGGCGCGGATGTTAATGGCCGCGACCATAAAGGCAAAACGGCGCTGTTTTATGCCGCGCTCGAAGGCAATGTCGATATTGCCAATGTGCTCCTCGCCGCTAAAATCGATCCTTATGCGCTGGATAGCGACGGCAATCCTGCCCGAACGGTTGCTTTCACCTCCGGTCATAACGAAGTCATCAAAGCCATAGACGATTTTGTGACCAGGCAGGCGGCACAGCCCGCGCCACCTGCTACAACGCCTGCGCCGATTTCAAGCGCACCCTTGCCGGATATAGCCCCACCTAAGGAAGACCTCGATAAAATCGCCGATCTGAAAAAAAATGCGCCTACCCGCGAAGATATGAAACGCATTCAGGAAGAACTGGCGGCGGCGAATAAAAATTCACTCGATGACAATGCTATGGAAAAACCGCAGCCAAAATCCCGTGCGGAAATTGCGGTGAAAGATACGGCGACCGGCGGCAAAAAAGAAGAAGTGATTCAGAAGGAACTGGAGCATTTAAGTTACGAGATGGCGTTCAATACGTGCGGTTTTCAATACTGGTCGTATTGCAGCGATGCGAAGCAAAGCACGGAGCTGGAATCGGAAGAGCTTTCCGTCGCTATTCTCTCATATAAAAATAAGGCTAATGAAATAAAGAGCAAGATTCTCAAGGATTATCATGTGAAAGTTGACGATTTTAATACCCTCGTCGATTCCGCGCAGCAGCGGATTTATAACCAGCTGAACACCATGCACTCCAACCGCGAGCGGCACGAAAAGGGCGTGGGGCGCATGGATGATATGATCAGCCGTTGCGAAGAAATCGGCAGGCAATGGGCCGTGCCGCCGCCGGGGATTAAAAAAATCGATACTGATAATTCAGGTGGAAAAAACAGCGGGTCGTCACAAGGCTCCGGTGCTAAAATCACCACTGCGCCCAAAGCCAGTAATTCGGGTGGCGGCGCAAGCCAGCCGTCGGCAAGAATCAGCGTGACTTCAAGCTCAGGCCAGTCGGTGCCTACGCAGCAAAATGTAGTCAATGCTCAGGGAAACAGCAACAACAAACAGAGCGGCCCCGTCCAGCCGCCGTTGCAGGAATTGCCGTCGGATAGTTTGTTTAAGTGATTTTATTTACCTCAGCCAACAACGTCACATAATCAATCTTCCCATTCCCCAACCGCGGAATCGCTTCGATAAATACTATCTGCTTGGGCAAGCAGATTTCCGCAATACCGGTTTCGCGGGCGCGGTCTAATAACTGCTGTTTGGTGAGGTCGCGCGATTCGGTGAATAAGACTACCTGCTCGCCTTTGCGGTCGTCGGGGACGGCGATGGTGGCGTGGGCCGCTTCGGGCATCAGGTAATTGGCGATGTCCTCGGCGATCATCAGCGATACCATTTCGCCGCCGATTTTGGCGAAGCGCTTGGCGCGGCCGAGGATGCTGATGAAACCCTCGTCGTCGATGTCGACGATGTCGCCGGTGTCGTACCAGCTGGTGAGTGATTGGATTACGCCGGGCTGATCGGTTTTCATGTAACCCAGCATGATGTTGGGGCCTTTGAGCAGCAAGCGCCCGCCGCGTTCCAGCCCCTCCACTTTCTGAATGCTGCATTGAATCGCTGAAAGCGGGCGCCCTACCGTTCCGACCTTGTGCTCCATCGGCGTATTGACCGATACCACCGGCCCGGCCTCGGTGACGCCGTAACCCTCGATGATGTTGACGCGGAATTTGTCGGCATAAAGTTGCCGCGTCGTATCGCGCAGTTTTTCGGCTCCGGCCACGGCCAGGCGGATGTTCCAGAAATCGTACGGATGCGCGTAATGTGCGTAGCCGTTATAGAAGGTGTCGGTGCCGAGCATGATGGTCGCGTCGGAGTCGTACATCAGATCGGGGATGATGCGGTAATGCAGCGGCGTCGGATATTGAAATACTTTGATGCCGCGTAGCATGGGCATCAGCATTCCCGCCGTCATGCCGAAAGAATGAAATACCGGCATGGCGTTAAATACGATATCCGAAGTATTGAGATCGATCCGCGCCGAGAATTGCGCCACGTTGCTCAGCACATTCGCATGCGAAAGTGCGACCCCCTTGGGCGTGCCTTCGGAGCCGGAGGTATATAGGATCACTGCCGGATCGTCGGGCCTTACTTTTGATAGAATGCGCTGTAGCACCAGGCGTGGGAAGCACGCTTTGGCGAGGCCAATTAGTTTGTCGACGGTGGTGACGCTTGGGCGAATATCTTCGAGGTAAATGATGGCGTATTCACCTTGCAGCGCTTCGATAATCGGTTCCAGTTTTCCTTTTTCGATGAA
>Ga0302281_10001264_pt1 | contig 18460 bp, 9 predicted proteins | sample III_Fen_E1_2_FD_198762 | JGI IMG/M metagenome (GOLD analysis project Ga0302281, IMG submission 198762) | Peat permafrost microbial communities from Stordalen Mire near Abisko, Sweden - III_Fen_E1_2 | ecosystem: Environmental > Terrestrial > Soil > Wetlands > Permafrost | place: Sweden: Abisko...
GATGCAGTCCGGCGTGCTGATGATCCAGCAGCAGTTGAAAAGCGCGCTCGCCGAGACCGGCCTGGAGGAAATTGTTGCCGTCGGCCAGCCGTTCGACCCGAATTTTCACGAGGCCGTTTCTGAACAGGAATCCGCCGAGGTCGCCGAGGGCAACGTCCTCCAGCAGTTGCGCAAAGGCTACAAGTTCAAGGACCGCCTGCTGCGTCCCGCCACGGTGATCGTGGCGAAGCCGCCGACAGCCGCCTGATTGGTTGCGGCGCGCAAACCGTAAATCTTCAATCGTAAATTCCCCATGGCCAAACGCGACTATTACGAAACTCTCGGCGTCCCGCGCAATGCCGGCGACGAGGAAATCAAGAAAGCCTACCGCAAGCTGGCGGTCAAATTTCATCCGGATAAAAATCCGGGCGACCACGTCGCCGAGGAAAATTTCAAGGAGCTCGGCCACGCCTACGAAATCCTGAGCGACCCGCAGAAGCGCGCCGCCTACGACCAATACGGCCACGCGGCGTTCGACCCGCGCGCCCGCGCGCGCGGCGGCGGCGGCGGTTTCCACGACCCGTTTGATATTTTTCGCGATGTCTTTGGCGGCGGCGCGGGTGGCAGCATCTTTGAAAATCTTTTCGGCGGCGGCCAGGATCCGAATGGCCCGCAGCGCGGCGACGACCTGCGTTACGATATGCAGATCACGCTGGAGGAGGCCGCGCTCGGCTGCGAAAAAGAAATTTCCGTCACCAAGCCCGACCAGTGCGAACACTGCCACGGCGCGGGCGCGGAGCCCGGTTCCAAGACGCGCACCTGCGGCACCTGCGGCGGCCGCGGCCAGGTCCTGACCGCGCGCGGCATTTTCAGCATCGCGCAGACCTGTCCGCATTGCAAAGGCGCGGGGCGGATTTTGGAAAAGCCGTGCAAGACCTGTTCCGGCAGCGGCACGCACGAGCGCACCTCGAAAATCAAGTTGCGCATCCCCGCCGGCGTCGAGTCGAACTCGCGCCTGCGCTCCGCCGGCAACGGCGAGGCCGGCGCGCGCGGCGGCCCGGCGGGCGACCTCTACGTTTTCTTGCAGGTCAAGGCGCACGATATTTTCCATCGCGAGGCTGATGATTTGCTCTGCGAGGTTCCCGTGAGTTTCATCCAGGCCACGCTCGGCGCGGAGATTGAAGTGCCGACGCTGCAAGGCAAGGCGACGGTGAAAATTCCCGCCGGCACACAGCCCGGCACGCTGCTGCGACTCAAGGGTCGCGGTGTGAAAAATCTGCAAGGCCACGGCCAGGGCGACTTGCACGTCCGCGTCCAAGTCGAAGTGCCGACGCATCTGAACTCCGAACAGAAGCACAAGCTGTCGGAATTCGCCGCGCTCTGCGACGGCAAGGAGATGCCGCTCTCGCAAGGATTTTTTGAGAAGGCGAAGAAGTTCTTCCACTGACCATGCTCCGGTTTTACCTTCCGCCTGCAAGCTGCCGCGAAGATTTGCTGCGGCTGGACGGACGCGAGGCGCATCATGCGCTCCATGTTCTCCGCATTCACCGCGGCGAAAACGTGACCGTCCTCGACGGTGCGGGCACGGAATTTTTTTGCGACGTCGAGAGCGCCACGAAAAATTCCCTCGTGCTGGCGGTGAAGGAAAAGAAATTCACGCCCGCCCCGCCCTGCCCGCTCACGCTGCTCGTCGCCATTCCCAAGGGCAAGCTCATCGAAAGCATCATTCAGAAGGCCGTGGAACTTGGCGCGCACCGCATCGTGCCGCTGCTCACCGAGCGCGTGGTGACGCAGCTCGACAACGACGGCGCGGAGGCCAAGTGCGAGAAATGGCAGAGCGTCGCCATCGAGTCCATCAAGCAATGCGGCACGCCGTGGCTGCCGAAAGTCGAGGCACCGCAGACCATCGCGGAATTTCTGGCGCGCGGGGAAAAAATTGAACTGTCGCTCGTCGGCTCGCTACAGACGGAGCGCCGGCATCCGCGTGAATGGATTTTGGAATTTCAAAAGCAGCACGAACGGCTGCCGCACAGCGCCGGCGCGTGGATCGGGCCGGAAGGCGATTTCACGCTGGCGGAACTACAGGCCATCGAGGCGGCGGGCGCGAAGCCCGTCACGCTCGGCGCACTCACGTTGCGCGTGGAGACGGCGGCAATTTACTGCCTGTCGTTTTTGAATTACGAACTCCAGCCGTGACCGGCTCGCCGGATTTTAATTCCCGACCGTCACCTGCAGCGGCTGGTCGCGGCGCTCGGCGAAGCGCTTCACATAATTTTCCCATTGCACGGCGTTCGTGAAATCGCCGCTGCGGTCCCAGCACGCGCCGAAATAATACGTCAGCGGCTGGCCGATTTCCGCCTGCGTGATGGCGAGCTGGTTGCGGATGGGCGGATAGCCCTCGTGCGTCGGCTGCGGCACGTTGGCGTGGAGCTTGGCGTCGGGCAGATCCGGGTTGTCATTCGTGAATACCTGCACGCTGCCTTTGGCCAGAATGATGGCGTCGCCGATGACGCCTTTCGGCTGATCTTCCGGCTGCCAGTAGGCCAGCCAGCCGGCGTCCAAATCGTGCGTGATGGATTCCTCGCGGTTGGTCGGGCAAGCACGCTCGGCCAGGCCGACGCCGACGGTCAACGGCGATTTGTCTTCGCTCGCAAACGTGCTTTGCGCCTTGGTAAAATAAGAACCGGCGTCAATGCTGTAACGCTTCGTCTCGGAGACCATCCGGCCGTTGCCGGCGTCCCACGCGTCGTAGGTCAGCTCAAACTCCGAGCGGACGGGGCCGGTGGTGATGAGCTTCCAGTTGTGATAATTGCTGGAGACGTGCAGCTTCGTGCCGTCCCAGATGCCGAGGCCGCCGTCACCCCGGCTGTTGCCGACGCGGTAATCGTCCATGAACGCGCCGTTGTCCTCGTGATAATGTTTCGTGGCATACATCGTGTTCACGATGAGGATGTGGTTCTTCTTGATCCAGACATCCGGGCCGCTGCTGATGGTGTGTTCCGCCGGGATGAGCGCGAGGCCGTAGGCGCGGTGCGCGATGCGGTCGCTTTCCCACGCGAAATCGTCATAGCGTTCCGGCACAAAACGCGCGAAGGTTTTTACGGTGGGCGGCGGTGTGGCGGGCAACGCACTTTCATCCAAAATATAAAATGTCCGTGTCTCACCAGGTGCGAGGTCAACTTGGAAAAGCAACGTGTCCGGCGGCTGATTTGAATCTGAAGAATAAAATTGAGAATCTAAAATATGCGAGGAAACTCCGTCCATAACCGCAAACCATTTATTTAACGGACGCAAGCCGCTGAAATCCGGAGGTGGTGGCTTTATTTCAACCGTCTCACTTTCGCGCCAGAAGTTTGAAGGATTGGTGACTTTTACTGTAATTGCTTTCACCTTTCCCAACACCCCCATCCGATACACCTCGCTGCCTGCGAGCAGAAAGACGCCGCCGCCGTAGGGCGATGTGGCGTCCGCCGAAAATGCCGCCGGCCGGTCGCCCGCCGGCTGGACGTGCGTGAGCCGGCCGTCGGCGTTCACGCAGCCAGCCAGCGCCGGCCACGCCTTGCGGACAGCGGGCGCAAACTTCGCGCGGTCGAGCAGCCCCTGGTTCACGCCCCACGCCAGGCCGTAGGTGAACAGCGCCGAGCCGCTGGCCTCCGGCGTCGGATAATCCGCCGGGTCGAGCAGACTCGCACGCCACAGCCCGTCCGGCTGTTGCAGCGACACGACCTTGTCCGCCATGTCCTTGAAGAGTTGCTCGAAGCGCGGACGGCTGGGATCATTCATCGGCAGGTATTGGAGCGCGCGGACGATGCCGGCGAGCACCCAGCCGTTGCCCCGGCTCCAGAAAATCTTTTTCCCGTTCGCTTCGGTCTTCTTGAAAAAGCCGCTGTCGCGGAAAAACAGGTTTTCATCCTTGTCGTAGAGAAAATCCGTCGTGCGCCAGAAATTCGTCACGGCAAAATCCCGGTAGCGCGCATCGCCGGTCGCCGCGTAAAGCCGCAGCCACGCCGGCGGCGCCATGAACAGCGCGTCGCACCACGACCAGAGTTCCTGGCCATGCCCGCGCTGCGAAAAATCGAGACCCGCCGTCGCGGGTGGATTCGCCAAAATCCAGTCAAACCGCTCGCGCATCGGCGCGATCATGCGGTTTTCGCGGTAGAGAAAATAAAGTTCCGCCCAAGCCTGGCCGATGCACTGGTCGTCGGCGTGGTATTTGCGGCCCTGATACTGGTCAAGCTGCCAGCCGTTTGTCTCGCCCTTGGCAAACATCGCGTCGCGGTATTTCGCGTCGCCGGCAATGCCCGCCAGCGCCATCATGCCCGCGTCGCCCACGGCCTGGATCCAGCCGATCGGCCGGTTGGTGGCGGGGTTCGCCAGCTGCCAGTCGCCGACGCGCTGCATGACGGCCAGCACGGACGATGGCGTGATTTCCGAAGAAAAATTTTCGGGTTGGGCGGACACTGGCGCGACGGACAAAACCAGCGCGGTCGCCACGCCAGATACGCAGGAAAGAATTTTATTTGCAAACATAGGATAATATTTTGACGTCAGACTATAAAACAATCACGGCTTGCGCAAAGCGGTTTCCGAATCGGACAGCCAGACTGCCATCTCGCCCTTGCCGCGGTTGGCCCACGCGAAATATGGGATGGCCGTGAAATCCTGTTCAACTTTTTCCGCGTCCAACGCGCGGCCTTTGATGACTTCGACGCCGTTGAGCAGCGTCGGCTCGAACTGCGCGGTGAGCGGCTGCCGGTCGGGCAAAATTATATCGAGGACTTTGCCGCCGGGATTGTCCGGTGCCTCGGCGCAGAACACCACCGGCCCGCGCTGCAACGCCACGCGGCCGAGGTCGGCCTTCACTTTTGCATTGGCGAGGACGCGGCGGACGGGCATGGGCAGGTTCAGTTCCACCACATCGCCGGGCCGCCAGCGGCGGTCCAGCTTGGCGTAGCCGTTCTCGATGGTGAACTTCACATTTTTGCCGTCCACCTTGAGCGTGACCGGCGCGGTGTTCGTTTCTGCAAATTTGTAAAGGTCACCGGGCACCGGCTCGTTGCGCGCCCAGCCGGGAATGCGGATGGACAGCGTGAAGGTAGTTTTCTTTTCCGGCGTGACGGAAATTCTCACCGCGCCATCCCACGGATAACTTGTTTCCTGCTTCAGAATAATTTTTCTTCCGTCGTCCAGCCTGATGTCCGCCGTGCCGCCGGCGAACAAGTTCACAAAAATCTCATCCTGCCGCTGCGCATAAACGTAGCCGGGCAGCGACGGCAGGAACCGCGTGAGGTTGCCGGGGCAGCAGGCGCAGCCAAACCACGGGCTGCGCTCGTGGTCGCCCTTCGAGGCGAGCGGATTGGGATAGAAAAACTTCGTGCCGTCGAGCGAGATGCCGGCGAGCAGGCCGTTGTAGAGCGTGCGTTCGAGCACGTCCACATACTTGGCGTCGCCGTGCAGCAGGAACAGGCGCTGGTTCCAATAGACATTGGCCACGGCGGCGCAGGTCTCGTTGTAGGCGGTGAGATTGGGCAGCTCGTAATTACTCCCGAACGCCTCGCCGTCGTGCCGCGCGCCGATGCCGCCGGTGACATAAAGCTTCTTACCGACGACGTTTTCCCAGATGGCGTCAATCGCGCGGAGATAATTCTGGTCGCCGGTGAGCGCGGCGACATCCGCCATGCCGCTGTAAAGATAGCCGGCGCGCACTGCGTGACCGACGGCCGAGGTCTGCCTGACGGGCGGAATGCGCGACTGATGGTAGTCGTCACCACCCGGCCGGGTGCCGCGCACGTCAATGAAGTATTTGGCGAGGGCGAGGTAACGCTCGTTGCCGGTGACGCGATAAAGTTTCGCCAGCCCCATCTCGACAATCTCATGCCCCGGCCAATAATGAAGCTGGTTGGTCGCCGGCCCAAAAGTTTTGCAAAGCAGATCGGCCTCCTTGATGGCGACCTTCAACAAATTGGTTTCGCCCGTGGCCTGATAGTGCGCGACCGCCGCCTCGAACAAATGGCCGGCGTCGTAAAGCTCATGGCTGCCGTCGGATTCACGGATCCACCGCTCGCTGCCCGACCACGCATGCGGATGCTGCGGGTCAATCGTGCGCGTGGTGTAAAGGTAGCCGTCCGGTTCCTGCGCCGAGGCGATGAGCGAAATCAAGTTGTCGAGGTAGCCCGACAATTTTACGTCCGGCCGGACGGCCAGCGAGTAGGCCGCGCCTTCCAAAACCTTGTAGGGATCGGTGTCGTCGAACGGATAGCCGGGCGGCTTGCGGTCCGCGATGTCTTCGCCGCGCAGCACGGCGGCGGCGCGCGTGAAATTTTCCATGCGCCCGGACTCCTCGCATTTGCCAAAGGCATAGGGAATGGTGGTGACGCGGTTCGTCTCCAGGCGCGGCGCCCAGAAACCGTCGTCCAAATGGACGGCGGTGAACGGCACCGGCTGAAACGGATAGTCGTGCGCGGGTGTGACCGTTGCGCCGGACAGGTTGAACCCGGCGACGGCCATGATTGCACCGGTGAAAAATGAAAGTTTTATTGTCATGACCGGTGCACCCTAAAAATCCGGCAAAAAACCGGCGGGCAATTTCGTTGGAAACGAAATTATGACACCGCCGGACGGGCGGGGCAATTCCTTTGCGACCCGGAGTTCAGTAGCCGCTCCACAACAGCCGGTAAAACGCCGAGGGCGAAGGCGGATTGCTGTCCGTCACCGAGATGATCACGGCCGGCGACACCAGCGTGTTGGTCGCCAGGTTCAACCACGTCATCTGGTTCACGTTCGTCGCCCGCTGCGTCACATAGGTGTAGCCGGTGATCCCGTAGGCGGTCAGCACCTTCACGCTCGTCCCGGTGATGCTCGTGATCGAGCTGGTTCCCGTCACCCCGCCGCCGCTCGCTGTCAGCGTAATCACCGCGCTGTTCGTCCCGCCGAAGCCGTCCGCCACCGTGTAAGTGAACTGGTCGGCCACCAGGTTCGTGTTGTAATACGACACCCGCGCCGGCGCGTTGGTGTCAATCACCAGCGTGATGCCGTTGGTGCTGGTAGCCACACCAACCAGGCTCAGCGTGTCGCCATCCACGTCGCTGGCGTTGGTTAGCAGGTCGCTGACGGCAATCTGCCAGGTGGTGAATGTGCCCCGGCCGTAAGTGTTGATGTTCGCCACCGGCGGATGGTTGGTGACAATTTGGTTCAGGCTGATGCTGCCGGCCACATAGTTGGTGTCACCGCTGTAAGCGGCCGTAATCAGGTTCGTCCCGCGCGGCAGGTTCGTGATGGAAAGGCTGACGGCCACGCCGCCGCTCAAGTTATTGGAGCTCCACAAAACGCTATTCGTGCTGAAAAGCACATAGCCAGTGGCGTCCGCGTTCAGCGTGTTCGTGAAAACAATTGTGTCTTGGAAGCCTGACGGGTTTGCCGAGGCGGCCAGCGTATTCGTCGGCGTCGCCTGAGTAACCGTCAGCGTGCCGTTGCTGTAAGCGATGCTGTAGTTCGCCAGCCCGCTGCCCGCCGCGCTGCTGGGCACAATACCATAGCTGCCGACCGTCGCCGTGCTCGTCGCGCCGCTGCTGGTCAGGGTCACGCTGCTGACCGTGTCGCCGTTTGTCAGTCCGACGACGGTGAACTCCGTGCCGGCAAACACCAGGTTCTGTCCATATACCTTGTTGGTGCTGCTCGCCGTGATGGTCAGCGGTATCGCCGTGATGACCACCGAACCACTCGCACCCACGAGGGTATAGTTGGTGCCCACGCCGCCGTTCAAGGTCAGGTGGTTTGTGGCAATAATATTCTGCGAGCCGACGCCGCTGCCGGCCAGCGTGGCGTAACCGGCGGTGGTCTGCAGGAAATTGGTCACGTTATCCGAGCCGACGCTGTTGGTGATTTTCAGGATGGTATTTGTCGCCAGCGCCGTCCCGTCATACGCCCGTGTGCCGGTGATCATCACGGGCAACTGGCTGACGGTTTGGACATAGGTGTTGGTGCTGGGGCTATAAGTGGCATCGCCCACATAGATGGCCTGGATGGCATGGCTGCCCGCCGTCAAGGTGCTGATGGTGCAGGTAGCCTGACTGCTGCCGTTCACCAGATTGGTGGCCACGCTCACGCCGTCCACGGCGAAGATGAAGTTACTGTTAGCACCGCTGGCCGCGCCGGTCGGCGAATTGGTCTGCACCGTTGCTGTGAACGTCACGCTGCCGCCATAGACCAGCGCCGAGTTGCTCGAAGTAATCGTGTTCGTGCTGGGAATTATGGCCATGACCACGTTCAACACCACGTTGGTGCTGGTGGTGACGATGCTGCCCACCGTGTTGGCGGCGAGGCTGCCACCGGCAAGAATCACTGGCGTATTGCTGAACACTCCAGTGGAGCTGGTGAACGTGGCCAAGACATAGGTGCCAAGCGGCACGTTGTTCGACATGGCAATCTTAACTTGCGGAATCACGCCGCCGGTAGCCAAGGTCACCGAGTTGCTGATCGTCATGGGCGCGCCCAGCGTGAACTGCGCCAACGTGCCGGCGTTGAACCTCACCGGGCCACTGATGACACCCGTGCCACCGAGCGTGCTGCCGGCGTTGGTGACCGTCACCGAGTTCGTGCCCAGATTAAAGCCGTTCACTAGCAGCGTGCCGTTCGTGATCAGCGTCGCGCCGCTGTAGGTGTTCGTGCCGCCAAAAATGTTCGTGCCGGCGCCGGCGAACGTCAGCGAAATCCGCGTGGCGGTGGTGTTGGCGTCCAAGATCGCACCGTTGAAGGCATACTGACCGGCGCCCGCCAGCGTCAGCGTCCGCCCGCCGCCAGAAGTGTTAGTGACAATGCCGCCGGCCACGCCGGCCAGGCCCGCCAGCGTCAGGTTGGCGGTGTTCAAGTTCAGCATCGTGTTGGTGAAATTCAACTGGACGGAGTTGGCCGAATTCAAGGCCGTGGCACCTTCTAGCCGCAGCATGCCGCCGTTGACCGCCACGTTGCCGGTGAAGCCGCTGTTCGCGCCGGTCAGGTCAACATACTGGCTGGTGGAAACCAGCGCACCATCATTCGTCACAGTAATCAGGCTGGAGCCGGTAATATTGCCGCTCAATTTCACCGTGCCGGTGCTGGCCGCCACCAGGGTCAGCGCGTTGTTCAGCGCGACATTGCCGCTGAACACATAGCTGTTGATCGCGCCGCTCTGGTTGCCAATGGTCAGCACGCCGCTGTTGCCGGACTGCACCGTGATCGGGTTGGTGAACGTGTTGTTGCCGCCGGCGGCTAGCAGCGAGGCATTGGCCGAACCGCTGGTGCTACCCACGACGACGGTGCCAACACCCAATCCGGTGGGATTGGAAACGCTGACCGCGCCCGCCTTTACCGTCATGTTGCCGGTAAAAGTGTTCGCGCCGGAGAGCGTGAGTGCGCCCGCACCGTTTTCCGTCAAGCTGCCGGTTCCCGAAATTATCCCAGAAAGGGTCTGCGCGGCGGAACTGTTATAATTAAAGGCGCTGTTGTTCGTGATCGCGGCCGAATAGTTGCCGCTGCTGCCCAACTGACCCGCGCCGCCTATCGTCAGCGTTCCGGCGCTGATGGTGGTTGCGCCGGTGTAGGTGTTCGCGCCGGAGAGGGTCAGGGTGCCGGAACCCGCCTTGGCCACGGCACCGGAACCGCTGATGATGCCGGGAACGGCGAAGGTGTTAGTGTTGGAGTCCAGCGTGGCTGTGGAAGCGGCGGCAACGGAGATACTACGGTTCACGTTCAAGGAGACGCTGTTGGCCGTGTCCTGCAAGGTGCCCGAACCGGTGAACTGGATGTTGTTGTAGGGACCGTTGGGAACCACTCCCAGTGAACCATCGCCATAAATGCCGAGAATGCCGCCGCCGGTAATCAACGTGCTGTTGGCGTTCAAGTCCGCACCGCTGGTGCCCGAGTAGGCGTTGGCGGTGTTCGAGAGAATCAGAGTGCCCGGCCCGTTCATCAGCAACGTGCCACCCGGCACAGTGCTGCTGGAGGTGCTACTGGTCAGGATGCCCTGAACCAGGATGGTGCCATACGGCGTGAGGGTCAACTGCTGGGCTTTGACATCGAACGCCGTGCTGGCATTGGCCAGCAGCGTCCCGCCGGCGGCGTTGCTGACGATGAGTCCGCTGTCCAGATAGGAAGCGCCATTGATGATATTGGTGCCGGAAGTATTGGCGGAATAAATCACCAGACTTCCGGAAGAATTACCAGCAACCGAATTGATGATACCCGCATAAGTCTGTCCGCCAGTGGGACTGGTGAGGTTGAAGGTGCCACCCTTGGTTTGGTCTTGGTTGCCGGTGGTGCTGTAATCGCCGCCCAGGCGCAGGCCGGTGGTGCTGAACGAACCGCTGCCGCTCAGATTCAAGATGCCGCCGTTCATCACGTAGAAATCACCCGAGGTGAAGGATCCTCTGATCGTGGCTGCACCGGCGGGATTCTGGGTCAAGCCAAACCATTTGCCGCTGGCGCTGACCGTGCCGTCGAAGATGTTCGTTTCGCCGGCGGCATTCCACATTTTGATGCCGGCAATGGAAGAGCCGTTCACCGTCAGGGTGCCCGTGGAGAAGTCGAGGTTGCCACCGACGGCGTTGATTTCACCCGAAGTCGGCCCCGATGACGCCGCCCAGGTGATCGAGTTGGTGATGGTGACCAGACTGGAGTTGTCGTTTTCAATCTTTTGCTGAAGGTTGAAATTGCTGCCGCCGAGGGTGAAGGGCACCGTGATCCCGTTGAAAAAGACGTTGCTAAACGTGCTGCCCGCCGGAAAATTGTTGTAGGGATTCGTTCGCGTTGAGCCGGCAAAGGTCAGAAAGGTCGAAATCCCGGACACGGGCGCCACGCCACCAACCCAGTTGGCATCGGTCTGCAGGTTGTTGTCGCTGCCACTGCCGTTCCATGTCACCGCGGTCGGGCGGGGAATCGCACTGGCCGAGACGGTGGCTGAATAGTAAGAATAATTTTCCGCAAAGAAGTAATAGTAGTATTGCGTTCCGGCGGTGAGCCCTGTGCTGTCCGTGAACGAGGTTCCACTTGCGGTCGCATAAATGCAGGTGGCACCGCTAACTACCTGATTGTTGGTGTATGCGGTGCCTTGGACCAGGGTCGGAGCCGTGGCGCTCGTGGATCGGAAAATCACCGTGTTCTTGGCCACGGACGACACGCCGCGCGCCCAAGTCAAATTGATGCTGGTTGAGCTGGCGGCCGTAGCTGCCTGACTGCTGGGTGGATTGAGCGAATTCACCGCGAAGTAAATACTCATTGTTGAGGGTGGATATGCGGTGGTGTTTACATAACCTCCACAATTCCCGGCGGTGGTATAGGTTCCACTTCCAACTTTGGCCTGAAAAATGAGGTAATAATTTCCCACCTGGGTAAATTGATAAGTTGAAGAAATTGTTCCACCAACATAGTCATTGCCACCGCCGTCGGGACCTGAAATATATGACATGCCATACCATGTCTCGCTCCCGCCTCCAGTTCCGTAACCAACGCCAACCTGCATTGCCGACCAGCTTGTCTGGTTGATGTTCATATATACGGTATAGCCACTGCCACCAACGGAATCACCTTGATAATATGTTCCTAGTTGGCCACAGTTGTTGACGACGCTAATATAAGGTTGCTGCTGCGCCTGCACGTTTTGAGGCGTGAACGCCGCCAACAGGATAAATGTCGCCACCGCCGCCAGTGTTGCCAGCCGGTTCGGAGTAATCTGGTTGGGTTTCATCGGTTGTGTTCCTTCAATTGTGATTATTTATTTATGGCCAGGCCGTTTGCCGCCCAGCCCGCCCAAGTGCGCGTTGCCTGAAGATATCGTTTGCCCTATCTTCTCAGGCGGGTTTATTAAAACCTGGATTTTCGCAAACAATTTTGGGCGATTCAGATTCAATTTTGTCCCTTTTTCTCGCTGGGATAATTAGCTTATATTCTTAAAAAATGTCAGCTGGTCAAGAAAAATCCACCGCATGATTTTGCGGACAATGGCGCGCATTTGATTTTCATGACGAACGGCTTTCCAAAGGGGATTCATTTATAGATCCGCTCGGTATAAGCCCACACTCAATGGACAACAAGTTCATGGCTTGATAACGAATTGCCGTGGTTTCTGGATCTACTTTCGCACCGGTTTCCAGATAAATCCAGCATTGACTTCGCCGCGCATTCATGGGGGAATTCCGCTGTGAACCGATTTTTCTTTCGCGCCGCCGCGCTGGGCTTGCTGGGCGGCGGCATTTTTTTGAATTGCCAGGCCGCGCGCGCGCTCGACCGCACCAATGAGGCCTTCAAGGTTTTCCAGTTTCCGCCGGACAAAATCCCGCGCATTGACGGCGACACGAACGATTGGAATATCGTCCCCGAAAGCTACGTCATCGGCTCGGACCAGCTCGTGGAGGATTTCGGCAAACATAAATTGTCCGACGCCTCGACGCCGAAAGTGCACGTCCGCGTCGGCTGGGTCAAGGGGCTGAACCGGCTCTATTTTCTTTACGAGGCGGATGATGACTACTGGGATTTTTCCGAACCGGGTTTGCACAACGACACCTTTGAACTGGTCGTGGACGGCGATTTGTCCGGCGGGCCGCTGATTGAAAAATTCATGCCCGCGCGCGACGCGCTCGGCCAATGGGAAACGTATCTCACGCTGCAAGGCGCGCAGGCGCAAAACTACCACATTTTCACGCCCGCCGAGGGCAAGGACTGGTGCATGGTCTGGGGCCCGGCGCAATGGCTCAAGGCGCTGCCCTACGCCAACGCGGCGCAGAAATACGATTTCCGTCCCGGCCAGCCGGGGCATTACGTTTTGGAATTTTGGATAACGCCCTTCGACTACGCCGGCGCGGAAGGCCCACCGCGCGCCGTCGAGTCGGTGTTGAAGGAAAATAAAACCATCGGCCTGTCGTGGGCGGTGATTGACTATGACGACGTGCATTCCGGCGACACCAACAACGGCTTCTGGAATTTGTCGCGCCATCACACGATGTATGGCAACGCCAATTACCTGTGCGCGTTCAAGCTGATGCCGCTGGAGCCGGCGTTCGTCAAACCGATTGACGCGCAGTGGTCGTTTCAGGTCGTGGATATGGATCGTCGGCTGGTCGCGTTCAAGGATTTGTCCGTCGGCAAAATCACCTCGTGGAAATGGGATTTCGGCGACGGTGAATCTTCGGCGGAACAAAATCCCATTCACGCCTACAAGGACGCGGGGCATTACGTTGCCGTGCTGTATGTCGCTGGGCCGGCCGGCCAGTCGCGCCGCGCGAAAGTCTGGGACGTGGTGGTGAAATAAATTTACATGAAGGCAAAACTGTTTCTCCTTGGCACACTGCTGGCGCTAAATTTTCCGGTTACGGCCAAAACCTTCAATGTCCTCGACTACGGCGCGAAGGGCGACGGCATCGCGCTGGACACGGCGGCCTTCCAGCGCGCGGTTGACGCGGCGGCAGATGCCGGCGGTGGAATGGTTTTAGTCCCGCGCGGAAAAAAATTTCTGGTGGCGACGCTGGCCTTGAAAAGCGGCATTGATTTTCATCTCGATGGCGAACTGCTCATCAGCACAAATCAAAACGATTATGCCGGCGACGGCGTCCTCACCGCGAGCAATGCGGCCAACCTGACGATTTCCGGTGGCGGGAAAATCTCCGGACGCTCGCTGGCTTTCATGACCGGCTACGACGCGACGAATGAATGGTGGTTGTTCAAGGATTGGCGGCCAAAAATGTTTGTGCTGACCGGCTGCACGAACCTCGCCGTGCGCGACCTCACGTTTGGCGACGCGCCGTTCTGGGGCTTGCACCTGCTCGGCTGCGAAAATGTGCTGGTCGAAAATGTCACCGTGAACAACCGCCTTGACGTGCCGAACGACGACGGCATTGACCCCGACCATTGCCGCAACGTGGAAATCCGCAACTGCCACGTCACCTGCGGCGACGATGCCATTGTCATCAAGTCCACGCGGCAGACAAATGAGTTCGGCGATTGCGCGAACATCAGCGTCCACGACTGCGTCCTCCGCACGCAGGACGCCGGCCTGAAAATCGGCACGGAAACCACCGGCAGCATCCACGACATTTTGTTCGAGCGCTGCAAGATTCTTTCCAGCAGCCGCGGCCTGTGCATCCAGTTGCGCGATGAAGGCAGCATTTCCAACGTGACCTTCCGCGCCATCAAGTTTGTCGCGCGCCATTTCAGCAATCCGTGGTGGGGCCATGGCGAGGCGATGTCGTTCACCGCCATTCCACGCAATGCGCAAACCAAACTGGGCAAACTGCAAGATGTCCTGGTCGAGAATGTTTCCGGCCAGGCGGAGAATAGCGTGCGCGTCAATGGCAGCGCCGCGAGCCGCATCGAAAATGTTCGGCTCAAAAATGTCGCCATCAAATTTGCGTGCTGGACGAAATATCCCGGCGGCTTGTTCGACAACCGCCCGACCAAGGTGCTGCCACCCATCGAGCCGCACGCCACGCCCGGCTTCAGTTTGCGCTGCGCGGACGGCGTCACGCTGGACAACTGCACCGTGACGTGGGGAAAAAATCTGCCCGACTATTTTGGCAGCGCACTCGAAGCCGAAGACGCGCACGACCTGCGCCTCACCGGTTTTCAAGGCGAGGCGGCGCATCCCCCGCGTGACACGGCCATTTGGATTCACTAATTTTGTATAGACATGAACCATCGCATAGATTTTGAGGCATCGTTTTCACACCGCATGAGAAAAAATCTTCCCCTGCTCTTCCTTGCCGCCATCGGCATGACTTCAGTTTTCGCCGCGCCCGCCGAGGATCCGCTGGCATGGCCGCCCATCACGTCGCAGACCAAGCCGTGGGCGTTCAACTGGTGGATGGGCAGCGCGGTGGACAAGACCAATCTCACGAAAGAATTGGAACGCTACGCCGCCGCCGGGCTGGGCGGCATCCACATCATCCCGATTTACGGCGCAAAGGGTTTTGAATCGAAATACATTAAATACCTTTCGCCGGAATGGATGGACATGATGGGCTGGGCGGTCAGCGAGGCGCACCGGCTCGACATGGGCGTGGACATGACCACCGGCACCGGATGGTGTTTCGGCGGCCCGCAGGTCACGGATGAGGATGCCAACGCCAGCGTCGTGGTGAAAACTTACCACCTCGCCGCCGGCGAGACGCTGAAACAAAAATTCAGCCGCAAATCCACGCAGGCGCTCGTCGCGTTTTCGCCGGACGGCAAATCCATCGAGCTCACGGATAAGATTTCTGCCGACGGCGAGGTGGGTTTCTCGCCGACGAACGGCACTTGGACGATTTACGCCATCTCGCAGAAACCTTCCGGCCAGAAGGTCAAGCGCGCCGCGCCCGGCGGCGAGGGTTGGATGCTCAACCTCTTTTATCCGCCGGCGATGGACGACTATCTCAAGCCCTACACCGCCGCGTTCGCCGATTATACCGGCCTGCGGCCGCGCGCCCAGTTTGTTGACTCCTACGAATACAGGTCCGATTGGTCGCCCGACTTTTTTGCCGAGTTTGAAAAGCGGCGCGGCTACCGGCTACAGACCGAGCTGCCGGCGATGTTCGGCACGAACACCGACGAACACGCCAGACGTGTCCTGTGCGACTACCGCCAGACGATTTCCGAAATCATGGCCGAGGAAACCATGCCGGCGTGGACAAAATGGGCGCACTCGGAAGGCTTCATCACGCGCTACCAGGCGCACGGCTCGCCCGGCAATTTGCTGGACCTCTACGCCACGGCGGACATCCCGGAGACGGAGTTTTTCAGCAAGAAGCACAACCCGCTCGTTTCCAAGTTTGCGTCGTCCGCCGCGCACGTCACCGGCAAGCCGCTCGTTAGTTCCGAGAGCTGCACCTGGATGGCCGAGCATTTCACCGAGACGCTGGGCGAAGTGAAAGACGTCATGGACGACCTGTTTCTCTCCGGCATCAACCACGTCTTCTACCATGGCTGCTGCTACTCGCCGGACGAGGCCGGCTGGCCCGGCTGGCATTTCTACGCCGCGACGGAAATGAACCCGCGCAATTCCATCTGGCGCGACGCGCCGGCGGTCAACAATTACATCGCGCGCGTCCAGTCCATCTTACAATCAGGAAAATCTGACAATGACATTTTGCTCTACTGGCCGATTGAAGATTTTTGGAGCAGCACGAATGCGCTGGCGCGCGCGCCGCAATTCCAGGTCGAGGCGGCCTCGCAGCAAGTCTGGTTTGAAGACCAGCCCATCGGCAAGACCGCGCACGAACTGTGGGAGCGCGGTTACGCCTTCGACTACGTTTCCGACGCGCAGTTGAAAACGGCGAAAGTCGTGGACGGAAAAATCCAGATGCCCGGCGGCAATTACAAAGTCATCGTCGTGCCGGAATGTAGATTCATGCCGCTGGAAACCTTCAAGCAACTGGTCGCACTGGCGGAAAATGGGGCGACGGTGATATTTGACAAATGGAATCCTTCTGACATCTGCGGCTGGAATAATTTAGCAGAACAGCGCAAGGAATTGGCAATTCTCTTGTCGATAATACCACCGACTAGGTTTGGTCAGGGCATTTCTGTAAACATGTTAAAGCCGGGCAAAGTTATTCGCGGAGATATATTTGTTGCCCTTCATTATTCATACATTTATTCCGATATAGCTATATCTGAAGAAATGACGAAAGCAGGGCTTTCGTTTGTCCGCCGTTCTTTTGACGGAGGCTATCACTATTTTATAGCCAATCGCACCGGGACAAATTTTGATGGTTGGGTCACTCTTGGACGAGCAGCCAAGTCTATTGTTATTCTTGATCCGATGACCGGCAATTCTGGCGTCGCTACCATAAGACAAATTGAGCTTCATTTGGGAACTGAGCTGGACGCAGTAAACTCAACCGATGTCCATCTCCAACTCGCCGCCGGCGAGTCCGTGATTCTCCGCGCCTTTGACCATCCGCTCGTGGAGTTAGATTCGTATCCGCGCTGGAAATATTTTCAGACCAACGGCCAGCCGGTTGAAATCAGCGGCCAGTGGAACGTGAAATTTCTCGAAGGCGGCCCGGTGCTGCCGGCCGATTTTCAAACCGCCAAGCTCGCCTCGTGGACGGACAACGGCGACACGAACGCACAAAATTTTGCCGGTTCGGCAAGCTACTCAACCACCTTTGACGCGCCGGGCGACAGCAAATATTATTTCCTCGACCTCGGCGATGTGCGCCAGAGCGCGCGGGTGCGCGTGAACGGCAAGGATTACGGCACGCTCATCACGCCGCCGTTCCGCGTGGTGGTGGATAATCTGAAACCCGCAGGCAACATGCTCGAAGTGGAGGTCACCGGCGTCGCCGCCAACCGCATCCGCGACCTCGACCGGCGCGGCGTGAAGTGGAAAACGTTCCGCGACATCAATTTCGTGGACATCAATTACAAGCCCTTCGACGCCGCCAACTGGCCGCTCACCGATTGCGGTTTGCTCGGCCCGGTGACGCTAACTGCCGCGAGCCGTTGATTAATTTTTCGGGACGTCCGTGGCGCTGATTGGCCGGATCTTGATGTTGCGGAAGGCGACCGAGCCATGGTCGCCCTGCAAGGCGATGAAGCCGCTGGTGGCCTTGGCGAAGAAGGACATCTTGGCGAACTTGCTCTTCGCCACCCGCGCGTTGAAATCGTCGCTCCCGAGGACGTATTCAAAATATTTCACGCCGTTGATTTCATGCACGCATTTTTCCGGGCCGAGGAGGAGCCGGACATGGTTCCATTCGCCCACCGGCTTGGTGGCGTCGAGCGTCTGGCCGGTCTTGGGATCAACGGGCGGCTGATACAGCGCATACAGCCAGCCGCAGCGAATTTTATCAACGGCCTTGACGTTGTCCTCCAGTTGAAACTCCGGGCCGGTCGCCCACACCCGGTCGCCGTCATTGGTGACGTGGAACATGATACCGCTGTTGCCGGCCTCGGAAATGTTGTAATCCAGTTGCAGTTCAAACCAGCCGAACTTGTCCGTGGTGACAATGTCGCCGGCGTTGTGCGGGTCGGCGCAGACCAGCGCGCCGTCCTTGACCTGCCAGCCGGGGCGGACGCCGTCCTGTTTGAAGTTGTGCCAGCCGGAAAAACTTTGTCCATCAAAGAGCAGCTTCCAGCCGGCGGCCTTCTCTGCGTCGGTCAGCGTGTTGCTGGGAGTTTCAGCGGCCGCCACCAGCAGGGTCGTGACAAGCAACAGTGGGAATGCAAACAGATGGGGCGCTTTCATTTTTAAAATGTATTTGTTTCCTCCGTGACCTGCCAGAAATATAAAAAATCTGGCCGGCTTCAATCGAGTCCATTAACGTGACCCCATCAAGCTGCTGGCCACTGCTTGTGACAATGTTTCCAGCATGATACTTTCCAGCGCCACAGTGTGATGCAGCCGCCCGCCATCTGGGACGTGCTTTTACGAAATCTTTCACGCGAAAAACTGAAACTTTTTCCGAAGCTTGCCGTCTGCCAGTTGACACCGGCCTTGAATTTTGAACTGGCACAATTTCAATTTGGTCAA
>Ga0302281_10001268_pt1 | contig 18431 bp, 16 predicted proteins | sample III_Fen_E1_2_FD_198762 | JGI IMG/M metagenome (GOLD analysis project Ga0302281, IMG submission 198762) | Peat permafrost microbial communities from Stordalen Mire near Abisko, Sweden - III_Fen_E1_2 | ecosystem: Environmental > Terrestrial > Soil > Wetlands > Permafrost | place: Sweden: Abisko...
CATCGGGGTGGCCGTGAACGAAGGCAAGCTCTGGAGAGGGCCATGAAACGCGTCGTCGTGGTGACACCATTTCTCAAGGCAGGCGGAGGACCTCCGGGCTATTCCTACAACCTTTGGAAGGGCTATTCCACCACGGAGGCACCATCGAAGTACAAGCTGTCTTTCGCGAGTCTACTCTTCGAGGGGCGTCACGCGGTTGTTGGAACCTCTGGATCGAAAGCCAAGGGCGACCGGGAGGCCGACGGGATCGTCCGGCGGTTGAAAGCGAGTCGACTCTGGAAGGTGGCCCGGCTTTGCAAGACCGGAACGCGAAATTTTCGATGGAATGCCCAAATCCGTGGAGCGGATCTTGTCGTTTTTCAAGGATATCAGGAGACGAAGTTTCTGGATGTAGCGATCGGCGCAGGAAGGAAGATTGTCTACATGCCACACAGTCCAAGCATCATGGCCGACGAAATCCGGATGTTCCGGACGGCGGCGGGAACCGAGTGCACGGACAACGAATATGCCGCATATCTCGAGACGGAAAGGAGCTTCTTCAAAGCCGCGGATTGGGTCGTGTTCCCCTCGCCAGGGGCATCCGAGGAATATCGGAAAGCGTTCCACGCCGAATTGCGGGTATGCAAGACGGCCTATATCGCCTCGGGCATTTCGCCCAGCGACCAGGCCAAGGACACTCCACCTTTGGAAGAAGGATTTGTGGTCCTTTTCGCGGGTCGCTACGTTTCGCACAAGGGCTACGACCTGTTCTGCGAAGCCGCCGATCTGCTGGCATCCAAAGAAGAAGCGATCACATTCTGCTCCGTGGGAGGGGGCGATGCCGTGCGCGGGGCCAATGTAGTGGACCTTGGCTGGCGCGACGATATCTATACCTATTTGAAGGCAGCCGATCTGATCGCGGTTCCCAACCGTGTTGCTTATTACGATTTGCTCCCCTTGGAATGCGCCTACCTGGGCAAGCCGATGGTCATGACCCAAGTCGGTGGAAATGTGGATCAGCTTGCCGAATTGCCGGACACGATTCCCATATCAAACGTTTCTGCCCAGGCTCTGGCGACTGCCGTTCTCCAGGCACGTTCGAAGATTTTTGCAGAAGGGGACTTTGGAGCCAAGAACGCAGAGGCCTACGCGAAGTACTTCAACGCACAAGCCTTCTGGGGGCGCTGGGATGCCTTCTTGCAAGGTGCCTTGGAAACGGTCGCCTGATATGGACGTGGTTTTTGCCGGAGACAAGAACTATCTGCAGCATTTCGCAGTGGCTCTGACCTCTCTTTTGGAAACCAATCCCGGCTGGGTGGAAAATATTTTCTTCGTCTGCGAAGATCCAAAATGTATTGAGTCGTTGAACATCCATTTTGAACGGATTTATGGAATAGAAATTCAGGGAATCGTTGCCGATGACCGGTTGATCGCATCCTACGGGACCCTGCCACACATCTCCAAAGCCACGTTCTACCGGCTTTTGTTGGCGGATCTTCTTCCGATGACCATTGGAAAGATCCTTTACCTTGATTCTGATCTGGTGGTCAATGGTAGCCTTGAAGAAATCAATGCACGGATGGATGCGGACCCGGGAATACGCCTTTGGGCTGTCGACCATGCCATGCCGACCCACCAGCTAAAGCACCTTCTTCCTTTTGGATTTTCAGGAGTGAAGTACTTCAATGCGGGTGTTCTCGGGATCAATCTCGAAGGTTGGAGGATGGACGGCATGACCGAAAAATTCCTGCGTCTTCTCAGGGAGACGGATGGGAAGCTGGAATGGGCCGACCAGGATATTCTGAATCTTTCCTTCGACGGAACATGGGGCGAACTTCCTTCCCGATACAACCGCACCTCATTGCAGAAGCGGGACCCCGAGACTCCAGTTGTCATCCACTACACGGGCTCCATGAAGCCTTGGCATTATCGAAGCAAGCACCCGTACAAACGACGGTACTGGCATTACCTCCGGAAGACACCTTATAGGACCTACAAATACCAAGATTTCTCATTCAGAAATTTCCTTATCAAGAATGAGTCTAGGTTCCTTTGGACGCTTCGCATAGGCATAAAAAAATATCTTTCTTCGAGAATATTTTCATTTTCTCAATCAGAAAAACCGATGCATGGGAATTGACGTCAAGAGATACGATGGAATTCAATGTCTTAGAGCGATTGCAGCCTTTTTAGTCCTGTACGGTCACATAAAGCTTGCTGCACCATTATTGCATATAAAAGCATTTTCTACAAGCTTTGGCGGAATCGGTGTTGATCTTTTTTTCGTGATCAGCGGATTCGTTATTTCTTTAACTGTGGACAAGGGTCTGGACTCATTGCAATTTTTGAAAAACAGATTTTCTAGAGTTGTTCCGTTCTATTACTTGATGAGCGCATACTTCCTTTATCATGCATTTCGGGACCATCGCGTGGATTACCGACAATTGTGGAACAGCTTCATGTTCCTCCCGATCTTTGACAAAGGAACATATACTCCGCCTCTCCATTTATTTGGGTGGTCGCTTGCATTCGAAATATGGTTTTATCTGGTATTTGCGGCTATTTTGAATAGATTTGGACGAAAGGTACTATGGATTCTTCCGGCGGTGTTTATTGCCGGTGTTGTGGCTAATCTTCTCTGGCTTCAAAATCTAGAATTACTTTTCCCGAGGTTTGTCTTCCATCCAATGACGCTGGAATTCTCTGCTGGGGTTCTGATATTTCGATTTAAAGAACGGATTGGTCGGCGATCATTTATTCTTTCTTCTTGTTTAGTGATTGTTTTGTCCCCAATCATATTTTTAACCGATTATTCTTTTAATTCTGGGGGATTAGGTGATGTGTATACTATCATAAATTCGCCGTGGCTCGGGATGATTCGCCTATCCATCTGGGGGACAACTGCAGTTTTATTGGTAGTTACAGTTGTTGGGGCAGAGCATATATTCAAAATTGCTTGGCCAAAAATTCTTACAAAATTTGGAGACGCATCGTATTCGCTTTATTTGATTCAGCCATATGGTTTTGTTTTGATCGGGAAGATGGAAGTACACAAACCCCTAGAAAATTGGGAAAAAGTGTTGATTTGGATTGGTTTTTCAACTGCGCTTTGTATTCCTCTTCGCCAGATGGTTGAAACCCCGATAACGGAATTTGTAAAGAATGCTCTGAATCGGAAAACTAAAAGGGGGGTGATTTATGTTTGATGCCTCAATTGGAGATTCGTTTCGAGAATGTCCACCAGTCCTTTTTATCACATTTAATCGGATCGACACCACTCGAAAGGTATTCCAGGCCATCCGTCAAGCCAAACCAAGTCGACTCTACTTGGCATCGGATGGGCCTCGGCCTTCACACCCGGAGGATGCGGAAAAAATTTGCCAAGTGAGGGACCATCTGGTTGCAAGTGTTGATTGGCAATGTGAGATTCACATTTTGTTTCAAGAAACGAATCTTGGGTGTAAAGATGCACCCATTGCCGGAATCAATTGGCTTTTCGAGAATGAGGAAGCCGGTATCATTTTAGAAGATGACTGCCTTCCACATCCGGATTTTTTTCCTTTTTGTGCCGAAGTTCTTAATCGGTACAAAGATTGTGAGGAAATTTATGCGATTTGCGGAACAAATATCAAAGCACGTTGGAAGGAAGAATATTCAGGCTTCTTTTCCCTGATGGGAGGTAATTGGGGGTGGGCTTCCTGGAGGCGGGCGTGGGGACACTACCGGTCCGATATTACGGATGACTTGAATGATGCAAATTGGAGTGTGATTGCCAAAAATCTTGAAAATGCAAGGATATATAGGTGTATCAGAAAAATGATTGAATCGAACGCAGCCAGTATGAATGGGGATGCGTGGGATTACCAATGGTTTTTTCGCCGGCTCATTGACAATGGACTCAGTTTAATTCCGTCTCGGAATCTCATCTCAAATATTGGATTTGGAGAAGATAGCACTCACACATCAGATCCCACAAGTTCAATGTCTAAATTGCCAGTTGATGCGTTACCGGTTACCTTCTCTTTCCCCGATATCATAAAACCGGATCGCACATTTGATCACTTCTATTTGGAATCTCTACAGCCCTCATTTATTTCAAAAGTTTTCTCGAAGTTGAAGGCGATTCTATCATGAATAATTTTTTACCGAAAATTTTAAGAAAACTGGAAATTCTATTCGGCATCTACAAAGAAGAAATCAATCGTATCAGGTCGGGAGATATGTGCCTGATGGGGGAGCATGTCAGACTCGTCGGGAATGCCAGAGTCAGAAATTTTCACGGAAAGAAAGAAAATATTTGTATCGGTCAAAACACCGTAATTCTTGGTGAAATCTGCACCTTCAACGAAGGGGCAAAAATCGTTGTTGGTGCCGACACTTATATCGGTCCTGGATCGAATATCTGGGCTTTTGAGTCAATCGAAATTGGAAACCGTGTACAGGTTTCTTTTGGCGTGAATATTCACGACAACGACAGTCATTCAGCTTCTGCCAGAAATCGGTGCCTTCATGTGAAGACAATCATGACGAGCGGACATCCTCACCAAGTGGAAGACGTTGGGACAGGAGCGATCGTCATTGAGGACGATGCCTGGATCGGGTTCGGCTCAACAATTCTCAAGGGTGTGAAAATCGGGAAGGGTGCGATCATCGGTGCCTGCTCGGTCATTACCAAGGATGTGCCCGAGATGACGATCGTCGCGGGCAATCCTCAGCGCGTGGTCGGTAGGGCCAGGGAGTAGCATTGGAACCCATGCGCATTTGTTCCACAAGGATGAAGAATTGACTCATCCATGCGTTTGTTCAGCGGAAAGGTGAAATCATGAAGATCCTCGTGACCGGATCGGCCGGTTTTCTCGGAAGCGCCCTGTGCAGGTCGATGGCGAAGGGCGAGCACGACGTGCTGGGGCTGGACGTGGCAATTCCGGCTGTCGGAAGCAACTACCGTCAGATCCAGTGCGACTTGCAGACCATCGATCTCGCGGAGATCCTCCATGACGCGGCTCCGGATCGGATCATTCATTGCGCCGGGAACGCAAACGTTGGCCTGTCCGTCCGGGACCCGTTCATGGACCTCAATGGCAGCTACGTCCTGCTCCACCGGTTGCTCTATGCCCTGAAGTCCGTAGGTCTCCCCTCCACGGTGCTCTTCGTCTCCAGCGCCGCAGTCTACGGCAACCCCATGCGGATTCCCATCTCCGAAGATGATCCTCGACTTCCGGTCTCACCCTATGGGCTGCACAAGGCGGCCTGCGAAGACCTTTGCGCCTACTTCGCGCGCGTCGAGGGGGTAGATTGTCGCGTCATGCGCATATTTTCCGCTTACGGTTCCGGTCTTCGCAAGCAGATCCTATGGGACCTTTGCGCGAAACTGGAGGAAAGTGGTCGCGTCGAGATGTTCGGAACGGGCAACGAAACCCGCGACTTCATCCATGTCGAGGATGTTGTCCGGGCGGCAGAGCTCATCCTGGATCGGGGCAAGGCCGAGGTCTACAACGTCGCCAACGGCGAGGAGATCCGTATCGAGGACATCGCCCGCCAGCTTCTGCGCGTGGCAGGGGAGCCACAGGACCGCCTGTTCTTCAATGGAAGGACCAAGGAAGGCGATCCGTTGAATTGGAAGGCGGAAACAGGCAAGCTCAAGGCGCTGGGCTTCGAACCGAACATTCCGCTCGAACGGGGGATCGAGGACTACTATCGCTGGAGGAGGCAACTTGGGTAGGACGATCCTATTCCTTGTGGAGCCGGGTCGTGCTTGGATCGGTGGCGTCTATTATGTGAGGAATGTGCTCAAGACGTTGTCGTATGCGCCATGGATCGGAGACTGTTCCGTGCATGTGCTTGTCCGCCCGGATTTCAGGGAACTGTTCGAGTCTCTTGCGAGTGACTTCTTGAGCTATACGCTGCATGAGCGTTCGATCGTCAAACCGTGGCGGGAAAGGCTCGCGAGTCTGCTCCTGAAACCATTCGGGTACATCCAAGATTTCCAGATCTCCGAGGTCTCGAACAGGATCGGGGCCGACGTGATCTTTCCGCTGGGCTCCTATCCGTTCGCCAATGTCCGCGGTTGCCAAGTCCACTGGATTCCGGACTTCCAACATCTCCACTTGCCGAAATATTTTCCGAAGCAAGAGCTGCGCAGACGCGGTCACCAGCACAGGGCGATCGCCAGAAGGGAGCGGCCCCTCGTACTCAGCAGCCGATCGGCCCGGGACGACTGGGAACGAATCGCACCCCGCCACCGCGGGAAGGTATTCGTGCTTCCGTTCATCTCCGACATCGAGTCGGAAATCTCGGCCCTCTCTCCGGAAATCGAGCGGCGACTCCTGGACGAGGTCGGGCTGTTGGATGGCGAAGCGGCCCTGCCCTACTTCTACATTCCCAACCAATTCTGGCAGCACAAGAACCACCAGGTGGTCCTGGACGCGTTGGACTGCCTGAAGAGCAGAGGTCGCCTTCTTCCGACGATCGTGTGTACGGGAAGCGTCTCCGACCATCGGAGCAAGGAGCATGCTTCCCGTTTGCTCTCCAGGATTGAAGCCTCGGGGTTAACGGATCACTTTCGGATCCTTTCCATGGTCGACCGTCCCCTGCAACTGACGATCATGAAGCACGCCCGAGCCGTGCTCCAACCGTCGCTTTTCGAAGGATGGAACACGGGAGTTCAGGAGGCGCTGCGCCTGGGGCGACCGCTGCTGATGTCCGACCTCCCTGTCCACCGGGAGCAATGTCCGGAAGGTGCACGATTCTTTGACCCCCTATCAGCACCGGAGCTGGCCGACCATCTCGAGAATCCTCCGGAGGCGATTGAATTGGACGGAGAGACTCTTCGGAACCGGAATGCGAAAACCGCCCGCCACTTCGCGGACGGAGTGAAAGAATTGCTCGTTCCATGACGACGCTTTCAATTCTCACGATCTGCAGAAACGACAAATCCAACTTGGCGAGCACGATCCGGTCGGTGGAGGCGCAATACCAAGGACCTGATGAATTCATCGTTTTGGATGGTGCGAGTACGGACGGTACCGTGGAGTTCCTTGAAAAATGCAAAGCCGTCACGGCATGGAAAAGCGAACCCGATGCGGGGATCGCCGACGCATTCAACAAGATCGCGAAATTGGCTACGTCGGAATGGGTGCTGTTCCTGAATGCTGGCGACATTCTCGCCGGTGCGGATCTGGTAGGTGCCGTCAAAGATTATTTATCGACGATGTCGGAGGATGTCGGCGTCTGCTATGGTGATGCCCTAGTTGTGGATCCCTCCGAGCGACAGCAAACCAAAATCCAACGGGGGAACCATTTCCTCACCACCCATGACACGCCCATTTGTCACCAGGCCGCCTTTATACGCAGAAAACAGCAGATTGAAAATCCCTACGACATTAGATTACGGATTGGGATGGATTACGATCTTTGGCATCGGCTAACAACCAAATGCAAATTCCAGCGGATAGATAGCATGATTTGTCATTATCGATTAGGCGGAATGAGCTCTTCAAAATCATGGGGAGAACATTCAATCATAGCTCATCATATGGTGGATTGGTTGAACACGAGTCACAGGAAATTAGGGATCCAAGATGTTTGGCAGCTATTCAATTCGGTTATAGTTTACCGATTGAAAAAGCGCATCGAAGGCATAGTTGGAGAAAGGGTTTACATTAAGATGAAACATGCCATTGCCTCGCGTCGATTTACGGCGCGAGCGATTTGAGCGCCAGATAATGCAAAAATCGCCGACTAGAAAAATCGTATTTGACGCGAAAAATTTTTATTCTCTAACAGGTGTTCCAAATTATATCTCGGGATTAATCCGAGCCATCCACGAAGCACGACCAGAAATTGAGTTTCATGCGATTGGACAACGCCGGTATGATCTCGGAGAGATTTCTGCCTTTTGTTCATGGCGAACGGAACAGATTGGGTTCTTACAAAAAATTAAACCAAATCTATGGCTGAAGCTTTTTGCCCACAGACTGATTCAATCTGATGAAGTATTCCTAGCAGGTGCAACGCTAGTTCCTCTGTTCCTCCGAAACAATAAGATTTTCAGCATCGCATATGATCTTAATCATTTACTCGTCCCGCAGACTATGTCATTTGGTAATCGGTGGACGCAAAGAATCTTTTTTAAAAGAGACTTGGCAAATGCTCAATATCGACTTTGCATTTCCCAAGGGACTCGGAATCGGTTAAAAAAGCATCTTGGGATAGAAGCCGAAGGGGTTCTTCTACCGTCTCCAATTCGCCTTGATTTGGTGAGTTCGGATGAATCTAAGGCAATCATCAAGTCGTTGGGCCTAGAGAAGTTCATCCTATTTGTGGGGACCTTGGAGCCTAGGAAAAATTTGCGACTCCTCCTACAAATCTTTCCCAAATTAAGGGCAATTCATCCCGAAATTGAACTGGTCATTGTTGGAGGTAAAGGTTGGAAGATGAATGGTACTCAATCGATGCCAACGGGCGTTAGAGTGTTGGGATTTGTTGACCATCGAACATTGGTCGCATTATACCAATCATGCTCCTGCTTTGTTCTGCCTTCAATCTATGAGGGCTTCGGGATGCCGGTGCTGGAGGCACGACTCTTGGGAGCACAAACGGCCTGCACCGACCTTCCCGAAATGCGGGAGGCCGGGGGGGAAGAAACGATCTATTTCAAACCAACGCCAGAGGCAATACTAGAAGGACTCCAAAAAGCGCTAGCAACCAATCGAAAGCAAAATTATTCTGTACATCACGACCAAACTCTGCCTACAAATCTGATGACTTGGTTAGATGAGATCTAGATGCGATATGTTTCTACTAGATTTGTAATAATTAATGGATTACCTCCCAGTTCCAAATGTTGCAATCGAAAAGGAGGTCTATCATTGTCTGCAATGATTCCTAACATCAACAAATAGAGAAGACAGTTCATCGCGTTGATACGAGGGACCGATAAAGCCTACCTCGGATACCATCCACCGAGATATAGATTTCTTCTTGACCTTTGTTCGCGATATGCCCCGCACGCGATTTCAGTGGCCCTGGACATTGGCCGTTCGCCATTCATGATCTTTTGGCTGAAGAATTGGAATGTAAAGTAGATACTCTTGGCTTTCAGCCAGAAAGTGACAATGAGCTTGGAAATCAATATCAACTGGATTTAAATACGGTTGATAAATTAGAGGCGGATCAGCCACCGAAATACAGCCCCATTGTATTTGCTGAAGTGTTGGAACATCTCTACACATTTACCGCAATAGTCCTGCAATTTCGTTCGGAACATCTTATGGATAACGGCATCCTAGTAGTTCAGACACCAAATGCAGCAGCATTGACAAAGCGAGTTAAATTAGTACTAGGACGGAATCCATATGACCTAATTAATGTCGATCGAGAAAACCAAAAACACTTCCGAAAATACAAAATGACGGAATTGCGAAAATATGCGGATTCGGAAAAATTGGAGATTTTTTGGGAGAAGAAAATTACTATTTTGATGCCCGCTTTGCATTCGTCGGTAAACCTCAGCTTATTCTTGGGACGATAAAAAATTTGGTTTATAGTGCCCTTCCGCCGTTTCTGCATGGGGGATTGGTAATTGTTTTTCGCAAGAAGTCATTTAGTTCAATCAGCATAGAGAGATAATATATCTTCTGATCACCCGAGGACATCAACCACGAGCAGTAGGCGAGTGCCCCCAACCATAGGGCATCAAGAGTGGAAAATGGTATACTTTCGTAAAATCCCATGATGACTGTAGTCCAATGGGAGTGACTTTAAAATGACATGAGCTGATTTGTTTTGAACCCCACAGCATATTTAAAGCACAAAGCGCAAATTCGTGTTTGTGCTAATGAAGCGATGCCTGGGGTTTAGCCGTACCAATAATTAGCCAAAATCCAATCAAGAAAAAGGCTGAAGAAGATTCTAAAGTATTCATTGCCGCGCCTAGAATGAATGTCGTTCCAAAAAAAGCAAATCTGGTGCGCTGCTCCCCAATCGGACCACTTTCTCGAAGACTAGCCATCAGCATCCACGCAAAGTATAGAATACTTAGGAAGCCAGTGGCCACCCAAAGGTATACGAATAAGTTATCTCCAGGGTTAAAAATTCCAGTTTCAAAATAGGATTGAGCTACTCCAATTCCTCCGATTCCTCTCCCCAAAAACGGTAATGGGGTCAGCTTTAATAGCGCGAATCCATCTGGCCAAGTATTTTGAATTCTATCCATAAAAGACGCAAACGAAAATGCAATTACGGGGTCATCTAGGCTAATATTAATAACATCAGGGCGGAGTAAAATTGGAGGAAGAACTGTGAAACAAAGCGTGATAACCCCGAATAAACTCCAGATTGCTCTTCTCATTGGAAGCCGAAAGGATAGTAGCAACATGATTCCCATACATCCAATTGTAGCAAGTACAGTGACCTTGGTTGTTGTAGCAACTATACCAATCAACGAGAGTAGAATAATTACCCATCGAAGGATGGGACGAACTCGGTAGATAAAAGAAATTGAAAATAACAACAAAAATATGGATGTATCATACGAAGCGCGTGCAAACCCTGAGAGCCTATCTATTCCTGCCGCAGTCCAGCTTCGATTCCCTTGGATAACGATATCACCAACTTCAACACTAAAGCCCTTCCATGGCATAGGAACTTTCATAGCCTCAAGTGCGATTCCTAGAAGCGATATTCCCCATAGGACCCCAAATGCAATTTGTATCTGGGAGATTTTGTTTGCGCGCGATAGCCGTATTGCAGCAATAACTCCAAGGAAAAATGGCAGAAAAACTTTGAGACCAAATAGGGACTGAGGCACATTTCTGAAGGAAATTAGCCCAATTGTGAAATGAAAACCAATTAGCAATACCGCAAGGCCAAGATAACGATTGATTTTGTGGCGCTTTAAAGCCAAAAAAAATTCAAAAAAAATAAACAGTAAGATTAGCGCATCGCGCAAATAAATGAGTGGGGCGAGTTTAACAAGATTTAAACCCCACCTGAGAGGCGAATCAAGGGTAAAGCTGCCTAGGTAAAGAACGGACACTGGTAGAATGAGTAAGTTCAAGTCCACCTTGGCGCCCCTGATTAGCGCAGAGGGTTTGGGAAGTCCAGTAAGGCATGACCAAGGAAGCACAAACCTCGTGGTTGAGATTTGGTGTGGATGACTGCTCATCGTCTCAACGTTAACTAAGGTCGTGAGAACTGGGCATCGCAAAACCACGATGCTTTGGTAATTTTCGCTTCCGACGGCCAAAATGACCAACTTCATCGGGTGCGACTTTTCAAGAAGTTGAAGTATGGTCGCCAACCAGATCCACCAACTTTCGCTCGGGACGGAACTAAACGTTGCAGGAAACGAATCAACAGACGCTCCTAGTCGAAGCTGCCCTTGAAGCCCATCTCCAGGCCGCCGCCGCATTGTCCTCCGTCTCCGGGATGATCGAGACTCTGGGGTGGGAAATGTCTCGACGGCTGAAAAGCGGCTCGAAGATCCTCTGGATGGGCAATGGTGGATCGGCGGCTGACTGCCAGCACCTAGCGGCGGAGATCGTCGGTCGCTTCCTGAAGGAACGCCGAGGTCTGCCATCCATTGCCCTCACCACGGACACATCCATCCTCACGGCCGTGGGAAACGACTACGGTTATGACCAGATCTTCTCCAGGCAGATCGAAGCGCTGTGTCTCCCCGAGGATGTCGTCGTCGGAATTTCGACCTCCGGGAACAGTCCCAACGTTGTGCGAGCTTTGCAGGAGGCCAAGAAGATCGGCGCCTACACGGTGGGATTGACAGGTGAAAACGGCGGCAACTTGGCCCCTTTCTGCGATGTTGTATTGCGGGTTCCGTCGAAAGTGACGGCCAGGGTGCAGGAGTGCCACATACTGATCGGCCATATATTGTGCGAGTGCATCGATGACCACTTCTGACAGCCAGCCAATCCGAGATTTCAAGGACCAGGATCGGGTCATGGAAATCGTGGAAACAGGGTTCGAGTCCAGGCGGATCCTCGTTGTCGGAGACGTGATGCTCGATCGCCACGCCTGGGGATCGGTGAACAGGATCTCTCCCGAGGCACCGGTTCCCATCGTTCGGTTCCTCAAGGAACGCCAGGTGGCGGGGGGATCGGGCAATGTGGCGATGAACCTCGTCGGGTTGGGCATGAGGGTTTCCCTGGTGGCATTGACGGGGACGGACGAAGCTGCGGACCAGCTTCGCGCGGTTCTCGGTGGCGCCGGGGTCGACGTGGAAGGCCTGGTACAGGATTCTTCCCGTCCGACCACCACCAAGATGCGGGTGATCGGAGGGCACCAGCAGATGCTGCGGTTGGACTTCGAATCAAGCCACGAACCCTCGGCGGAACTGCAAGATCGATTGCTCGAAGAGGTTCGCTCCAAGTTGGATTCGTGTTCGGCGGTGATCCTTTCGGATTACGCCAAGGGCTTGTTGACTCCGGAGCTGTGCCAACGGTTGATCGCTCTTTCGCGGCAGAGGCAAATCCCCGTCTTGGTGGACCCGAAGGGAAGCAATTGGGAGAAGTACCGCGGAGCGACCCTGATCACGCCCAACCGCACGGAACTGGCCGCCGTCTGCTCGGCGGACCTCTCCGATCCGAAGAACCTGGTCTTGGAAGCGCAACGGCTTCGCCGCCACTTGGGTCTGGACGCCATGACGGTGACTCTCTCGGAAGAGGGAATGATCCACGTCGACGAATTTTCCGCGATTCGAGTGCCGGCGATGGCCAGGGAGGTCTTCGACGTCTCAGGGGCGGGAGATACCGCGATCGCCACGCTCACCGGTGCGCTGGTCACCGGTCTTTCGGATTCCGACTCCCTGGTCTTGGCAAATGTCGCCGCCGGAATCGTGGTGGGCAAGGTGGGCACCGTCCCGTTGGCTCGATCCGAACTTCTCAACGAGATCGATTCGCTTCCTGGGGGGGATGGCCGGACGCACAGGAAGATCACCAAGCGACAGCGGATCGGACGGACGGTGGAGGCCTGGAGGGCGAGAGGCGAGCGTGTCGTGTTCACGAACGGCTGTTTCGACATCCTCCACGCCGGACACGTGTCCTACCTGTCCAAGGCGCGCGAACTCGGTGATCGACTGGTCATCGGACTCAACACGGATGCTTCCGTCCAGAGGCTCAAGGGAGCAGGACGGCCCATCAACGCCCAATCCCACCGGGCTCTCGTCCTGGCGAGCCTGGAGGCGGTCGATTCCGTCGTCCTCTTCGACGAAGACACCCCGCTGGAGTTGATCCGAGAACTGAAACCGGACGTCCTGGCGAAGGGGGCCGACTACACCGTCGAAAGCATCGTCGGGGCCGAGGACGTACTCTCCTGGGGCGGAGAAGTTAAACTGTTGGATCTGATGGATGGACTCAGCACGACCAGGATCGTGTCCCGGCTCGCCTCGTTGGAACGATGACGACGGAGAGGGCAAACGGTGGGCTCAAGTTCCTCGACCGCTATCTGGGGATCCCGCTGATTTGGATGCTGGGCCACCTGTCACCCCGTCGCAAGCGTCCCACCACGCTTTCCTCCCTGGGAATCTTCAAGGAGGCCTGCATTGGGGATACCGTACTGCTCGCGGGCATCCTTCGCGATCTTCGCGATGAACTGCCGCAGGCCCACTTGACCTTGTTCGTGGGTCCCTCCAACCTCGGTGTCGCGAAACTCCTCCCGGAAGTCGACGAAATCGTCATGCTACCCGTCACACGGCCATGGAGTTGCCTGTTGGAACTCCGTCGGCATCCGCTCGACGCCTTCCTGGATTTTGGGCAGTGGCCCCGCATCAACGCCTTCTACAGCCTTTTCGCCCGTGCGAAATTCAAGGTGGGGTTCCGGACCGTTGGACAGTACCGCCATTTCGCATACGATGCCGTGGGGGAGCACCGCTCGGACCGGCACGAAATGGACAATTTCCGTGCGATCCTTTCGACCTTGGGCATCCCGGCACGGTCCAGTCCGGTGATCTCCCCCCAGGGAGGGTCACCGGAATCCGGACGATATGTGGTTTTCCACGCCTGGCCGGGGGGCACGCTGAGCCATGTCCGCGAGTGGTCCTTCGATCGATGGGCCGAGCTCGGACGTCGTGTCCAGGATCGGGGATGGAAGATCGTCCTGACCGGAGCCCGTTCGGACCGCGACCGCGCGATCCAACTTGAACGTGCCATTGGAGCCGGGAGGATCTCCAATCGAGCCGGCCTCGACAGCATCGAAGACGTCTCCCGACTTCTCGCCGGAGCGGGTTGCGTGGTGAGCGTGAATACGGGGGTGATGCATTTGGCGGCGTCCCTCGGCGCCCCCACGATCGGTTTGAACGGACCAACAGCCGAACACAGATGGGGACCATTGGGTCCGAAAGCGGAATCCGTCAGTGTTCCGTATCCCCAAGGAGGATACCTGAACTTGGGATTCGAATACGACGGCATGCCCCTGGATTGCATGGAGTTTATTTCGGTGGAGGAAGTCTGGTCCAGGGTTTCCCGCATCCTGGGAGAAGCGTGAAGCGCACCCTCATCGTCAAGTTGGGAGCCATCGGCGACGTCGTCATGGCGTTGCCGATGCTGGAGGCGATATGGAAGGCCGATCCGGCTGAGCAAGTGGACTGGGTCGTGGGTCAGGTGTCGGCACCGATCCTCCAGAGTGTCGCATCAACCAAACTCAGAATCCTCGCGGTCGATGAAAGGAGCATTTTCAGAGGCACATTAACCCATAGAGTAAAGGCCATTTTCCATGCTTGGAGGCTTCTCGGCTTTCGGAGGTATGATCGGATTCTGCTCATGAACGCGGATCGCCGCTACGGCATAATTCCAATCTGGTGCCGAGGCCGACGCATCTGGTTTCGGAGAGGCGAGAAGTTCAGATCGGCTGTTCCAGGCCGACACCACAGCGTCGAATATGTCCGAATGGTGAGTGGAAAGGATGATTCCACCCTCGAGGTTCCAGAGTATCCCGAGATCGCCTTGCCGACTGTCGGAAAGGGGCTGGATGAATCGCTTCAAGGGCTCTCCGGAAAAAAAATCGCTATTTGCCCCGCCGGTGCGAAGAATATTATGCGGGAGGAGGGACTTCGCCGCTGGAGCATCGCTGGCTACAAGCAAGTGATGATCTCACTGCGTAGTGCAGGGTATGGGCTTGTGCTTCTAGGAGGTCCAGGTGATGAATGGGCATCGCAGGAGTTCGATGGCCTTTGCGACTTGGACTTGGTTGGAAAACTCGATCTTCTCCTATTCGCCTCTGTCTTGTCCCGCGTCGACGCCGTGATTACCCACGATTCGGGCCCTCTCCACGTTGCCGATCTCGTGGGAACCCCAGTGATCGGAATTTTCGGACCGACAATGCCCAGCGAAAAAGCAGCTATCCGTTCAAGGCAAGATGTGGTCTGGGGAGGGGCAGACCTGCCATGTCGACCATGCTATGATGGGAGGCAGTACGCCGAATGCTCTTCAAATATATGCCTTTCAAGAATCGACCCTAATGATGTAGTGAGGGCGACGTTGAAATTGATTGGAGATGCTATTCTGTAATTTGTTTGGAGCTGGAGGTAAAGGCATTTCTGCCAAGAACATAAACTACCGCTCCAGTCAAGCCAAGAAAGATCCCCATGGAAATCAGGAGCAGTTCCTTCGGTTTGGATTTCTTCGGAGGAAGATCCGCAGGATCAAGGATCATCATTGGAGGAGTTGCTTTTTCCCTTTCTAATTGCTGTAACTCGTATTCTCTTCGAGCGAGCAAGTAGGTTTGCTCCTTTTCCTGTTTTTCCATTTCCAACTGCGAAAGTTCCAGCATCTGATCTGGCAGGGAGATGGATCGATTTCGGTCTCTGAATCCGGCAAGCCTTTTCGCTGTGGAATCCCATTCAGTTTTCGCCTTGTCAACCGCGGCGGAGAGCCTTGATAGGCTTACTTCGTATCGTTCCATGCGGACTTGCCTGAGTTCCTCTTGGCCAAGGTCAAGCACGTTATTCGCAATCTGTTGCGCAAGCCAAGGCGAACCAAACGAAATGGTGACCTGCAAAATTCCACCTTCCCCGCTTTCTTTTGTGCCAACTTGGATGCATCCTGCTAGCCCTTTAACAGTTCGCCACAATCCCAATGCATTTGTAGTGTCCAAATTCAAAACAGAATAGAGCGGCTTAATTTTTCCATTTCCTGTGTCACTCATATCCCGGATGGGACTTCTCAATAGATTGTGCATCACGGTACGAGAGGTCAACAGGCTTTGGTACAGGTCTACATCACCAGACCCCAATTTCTTTCCGCCGAACAGTGCTGCAGCGGAGCTTAATTGATCGGTTGCGCTGGTTTGGGTTGGGACAAGGAGTGCGCTGGATTCAAAAACCGGATTTGCTATGAAAAAGGCGTATACCGCCGCCAGCAGGCCGAAAGCGACACCCGTAAGGCAAACGCCCTTCCAATGCTTCAGCAGAACGAGAAACATCTCCCGCAAGTCGATTTCGTCTTGTCGCGACGTGTAGTAGGGTTCGTGAGAGCTCATGGTCGTCGAAAGGTAGGTCTTGAAGCGTCCGAAGGAAATGAGCTGCTCCCAGAATATGCCAGACCGACCGGGTGCTCCCAACTTGTGGACTTTGAAGTGTCCGTCATCCCATGCTGGCCATAGATGCCCATGCTAGACCTTCACCCATTGACTACTGTTTGTCAGATGCGTGTTGTGATTTTCGGCGGCACTGGGTTCGTTGGCGCCCACTACGCTCGCCTGCTTCTGGAAAAATATCCCGAGGCCCTCGTGGTGCTCTGCGACTGCGTTCCTCTGGAAGAATCCCGGTTCGCCCCATGCCTCGTGCAGGTGTTGAAGAGCCCCAGGCTCCAGTTCCGGAAGGTCGACATCCGGCAGCACATCCCGGAAGACCTCGCCGAAGGCGGAGTGGACTTGGTTGCGAACTTCGCGGCCATCCATCGGGAGCCGGGACACGAAGCCTGGGAGTACTTCGAGACCAACCTCCTGGGCGCGGAGAACGTCTGCAAGTTCGCCGAGACCGCCGGGGTTCGCCGCCTGCTCTTCATGTCTTCCATCTCGCCCTACGGCATCTCGGAGAAGGAGAGGGACGAGAGTTCCCTTCCGGTGCCTTCCACTCCTTATGGTGCCTCCAAGCTCGCCGCCGAAAAAATCCATCTGGCCTGGCAACGGGGTGGAACCGATCGGAGGATCCTGATCGTTCGTCCGGGAGTGATCTTCGGGGCGGGCGAGGGTGGCAATGTCACCCGGATGATCCGCTTCTTGCGCAAGGGGATGTTCGTCTACCTGGGAAACAAGCACGTCCGCAAGGCGGGCGTGTTCGTGAAAGCGCTTTGTCGGATGTGCGAATGGGGACTGTCGCGGCTGGACGATCCCGAGTTCTGCAACATCCGACCCGGAGCCGCCTTCTTCAACGCGAGTTTCGCGCCGCCTCCGTCCGTGGAGGATTACGTGAGAGCCATCCGGAAGGTGGGGGGCTACGGCAGACCCGTCTACTCGGTCCCCTACTGGCTCTTGTACCTGGCGTCGCACTTGTTCATGGGGATCGGCGGCATCCACCCTGTCCGGGTGCGCAAGCTCATCCGGCCCAACCTGATCAACCCCACGTTTCTGACCGAACTCAACTACGACTGGGAATGGACGTTGGAAGTAGCCATGGCCGACTGGAAGGCGGAGAAACCGGACGACTGGGTCTGACTCGTCGGCTGTGCCGATGCAAGGACTACCACCCCACGGCTCCCTCGAGGCTCCATTGCCAACCCGCGTACCGCGTGGAGTCGCTCCAGGCATAGCCAGCCGAAGCCGTGATCCTTTTGCCCAGCCAAGGTTCGCACGATAGGCGTCCCGTCAGGGTGCGGGTGATCCAACTTTTCGCCAACAGGCTGGCGCTATCCGAGTCCCCTGGTCCATGCAATGCACCAAGGGTGGCCCGACGGCCGATCCCCTTTTCCTGTTGGTCGAACTCGGGTCCCATTTCCAACAGCCGCTGTGGTCTCCACAAAGCCCGCACATGGAAGGATCGGCTGTCGGGTCCGCCCTCCGTGCCCAACACCGTGCCGTCGTTGGAGAACGTATAGCCGTTGCCGCGCTCCTCGGTGAAGGTCCAGGGACGCACCCATGAAACCTCGGACGTCAGGTCGGCATCGAAGGATCGCCACGGGGAGACCACCCGGAATCCCGCCAAGGCCGCCCAGCGGTTGAGCCAGTGGTCGTTGAACATCGTCGTCGGTCCGTCCAGGTCGTCGATCAGCAACGCACCCCACAGCGATGTGAACGGGATGCGATCCACCCGGGCATCGAACTGCATGGCGGCGTTGGGGCCGTTGCCGGCGAGGTCCTGCGTGAAGAAGGCAGGGACCAGGGGCAGCAGGTACTCCGGTTGGAGTCCTCCCGAATCCGGATAGACGACCTGGTCCTGGAAGGCCACCGCCACTCCTTCGAAGGGGCGTAGTTCGAAGCGTTGGATCTGCATCCATTTCTGG
>Ga0302281_10001270_pt1 | contig 18427 bp, 13 predicted proteins | sample III_Fen_E1_2_FD_198762 | JGI IMG/M metagenome (GOLD analysis project Ga0302281, IMG submission 198762) | Peat permafrost microbial communities from Stordalen Mire near Abisko, Sweden - III_Fen_E1_2 | ecosystem: Environmental > Terrestrial > Soil > Wetlands > Permafrost | place: Sweden: Abisko...
ATAAACAGGACTGGCTGTCAAAAAAACTATAAGAATAAAAACCAGACGTTTCAGCCCCCTCCTACGGCTTGCCGTTGAAGTATATAGCAGCATTGCATTCTCAATACCAACGGGCAACATCGGTGACATTCGCATGGACAGACTCCTTGAGGATTGGCTCTAAACAACATATACAGTGTATACATCGACGGAGTATAAATACAAGTACGGAGATGCTTTCTCTCACGAATGAACAACTTGTCCTTTCTGCTGAAGTTAAATCGTAGTAACAGCGCCCTCGGGATTCTTCCTGAGCACCCGTTATGCGTTTGCAGGTGGTCTTCTTGCCGAGTCGCAGGAGGCGCTCGATACTAGGGTTTCTGCAAGCACAAGATGGTCGTGAGTGCATTGTGGACCCCCGAATTAAGGTCGTGTATGCTCTGTACACGACGTATGCAATGTTTAAAACATACTGCACTGAAGTAATCTTGTCTGTGGTTACGCTCTCCGCTATAGTGCAAACAGGGTATCCGTTAGCGCCCACTCTAAAATCAGACCGAACAAGAAGGCAGACCCCGTAATGGAAACTTCTAAATTCGCGGCTCTCAATGACTCCCTTGCATCTCTAACCGAGAGAATTGCCAAACACAAGGGTCCACCCCGCACTTTGCGCCTTCTGCAAGAGCGCCGGGTTGTAGTATTCCGGCAAATACACACAGAGACGCATCGCGCAAGGCAGAGAATGCTTGTTCATGCTCGTCAACTCGCAAGTCTGAAACAGAACCTGTCTTTGACGCCGCGCGAAGCGAAAGCAGTTCAGATTGCAGTTGAACTCTTTCACGTCAGCACGCAAGAGCAGATCGATTATGCAGATTGGCAGGCGGGGGATGCCAATCTGAGGCACTAGCCCCGCAGCCCCCCAGTGCCTCGCTATACGTTTCTGTATACAATGTTTGCAACCTCTGCTACAGTGTAGACAGAGGTGAGGTGCCCTTATGATGGCAACAAAAACAGCGGCGAAGAAAACGCCAAAGAAGGAAACGAAAACAAAGGTCGAGAAGAAGGTTTTTCGGATCAGCACGGATGACCAATCGCTGCTCAATATGGATGCTCTTTGCCGTTTTAAAAGGCTGGGGCAGAGCGAGCTAATTGCAGTGATGATGAAAGAGTTGATAGAGAATAAGGCTCAGTACAAAAAGTTTGTTGACTTTTACCTTACCCGCTGGCCCGTGATTGAGCCACGCTTCTATATGAACCAAAAGCTGTTCACGATCACGCAGGAGACCGTGAACAATCTTATTCATTTGTCTTGGGAGGTCGTCGGGAAGCTCAATCAGAGTCTGATTGTTCGTGTTGCCTTGGCCTTCTTCGTCGAGCGCCTCGGCATTGCTGTGGAGCAGGCTCCAAAGAAATAGATTCATACCATTCTGTGGCGATCAGGCTCGATGCTCTGCATCGGGCCTTTTTTTCAGTCCCGCACCAGTAAGCATACACTGTATACATCTATAATGGATACGGCGGACAGCGCGCCAGAGGAGATTCTGCCGTGAAGCTCATGATTGTAGAAAGCCCGAACAAAACAGCTAAGATTTCAGCAATTCTCGGTGGCGATTGGAAGGTTGCCGCCAGCATTGGACACATCCGGGATCTGCCCGATAAGAGCCTCGGAGTGCAGGCCCCGGCCTACGTCCCCGAATATGTGTTTACCAAGCGAGGGGAATTTAATACCAACAAACTTCGCAAGGATGTTGCGAGCGCCTCAGTCGTGTATCTGGCCACCGATCCTGATCGCGAAGGCGAAGCAATCGCGTGGCATCTCAAAGAGGTGTTGGAGCTTGATGAATACCAGCGAGTGACGTTTGACTCCATCACTCCAGGCGTAATCCACAAAGCGATAAACACTCCCCGGCAGATCGACGACAAGTTGGTGAGAGCGCAAGAAGCAAGGCGCGTTCTCGACAGACTTGTCGGCTACCCAGTCTCCAACAAGATTCGCAACCAGACCGGATGTGAGCTATCTGCTGGCCGCGTCCAGTCTCCGGCTGTGCGAATTGTGGCGGATCGTGAACGACAGATCAAAGGCTTCAGCCCAACCAAGCACTTCGGAGCCGAGGTCTCCTTCAGTAGCAACCTCTGGCAGGCACGGTGGAAGACAACGTCCTACCTAAAGGAAGGCGAGGAGTACATTCTCGATCAAGCACTGGCCACGCGAGCCGCCCAGTGCCGCGACTTTACTGTCACAGGCTCGGGCGGCAAGCCGCGTGCTGAAGCTCCGCCTGCGCCTTTCACTACTTCAACCCTGCTACAGGCCGCCAGTATCTCGCTGCATTTTGCTCCTGCCAAGACTGGAGACCTTGCTCAGGCCCTTTTCGCGGCTGGTCTCATCACATACCATCGCACCGACAGCCAGAACTTTGTCGAGGAAGCCCTCTCTGAGATTCGGGCATTCGCCGCAAAAAAAGGCTGGGAATGTCCAGCGAAGCCCCGAAAATGGAAGTCGAAAGATGGAGCCCAGGAAGCGCATGAAGCCATCCGACCGACACACCTTGATGACCTCGCTATAGGCGGGACGCAAGATGAGAAGGCTTTATATCTGCTGATCTGGAACCGAACCATCGCCTGTCAGCTCGCGGACGCCGAGTACCACGTCACCACGGTCGTGCTGGAGTCCGAAGACGCCACAAACAGATTCGCTTTTGTCGCAACCGGCCGCATCATGACCAAACCCGGCTGGCGCGTACTCACGAGCAGGGATGCAGCAAAAGAGGATGAGGACGAAAACGATATGGACAACGGCAAAGTTCCCATTCTCAAAACCGGCGAGAGAATTACTGCTGAATCTGGCCGTGTCGTCCACAAGACCACCAAAGCACCGTCACGGTACACACAGGCCAGCCTTATCAAGCAACTCGAAGGCATGGGAATCGGTCGACCTTCAACCTACGCAAAGATCATCAGCAATATCATGGAACGAGAGTATCTGATCGAGTCTAAGAAGTACCTAATTCCTACAGAGATGGGATACCTGGTCGTCGATTCACTGGTCGGCAATTTTGGATTTGCAGAGTTTGACTACACCAAGCATCTTGAAGAATCGCTCGATCATGTGGCTGAAGGTTCCACCGACTACCGCACTGTAGTCAGGACGTTCAACGATCAACTATGCCGTGAGCTTGCCGCTGTGAAGCTACCGCGTAGCCATCTTGCAACGAGCGCCACTGACGACCCGCAGGCCGCAGGCATCGCAGCCTGCCCCCAGTGTCAGAAGGGGACGATCCGTGGGGTGAAGTTCGCAAAGGGCACGTTCTGGGGCTGTAGCGGCTACAGGGACGGTTGCCACTTCTCGATCAACGGCACATACGGGAAAAAGACTCTCACCGAGGCCATCATCAAGCAGCTCTGCGGTAAACGAATAACCAGCCAAGTCGTCAAGGGACTACAGAACAAGGATGGCAAAAAATACGATGCGAAGCTCAAGTTGAATGACGACTTCAGAGTTCAGCCAGCGTTCAATATCTGACCTCTGTAACGCAAAAAACGCCAGCCGAGAGACTGGCGTTTTTGTGTTGTCTCACGGTCTACTGGTAGGATAGGCCGTCGTGCTTCCACACGCGCCTTCGCCGAACGAGCTTGTTGACCTCTGGGATGAAGCCCACGTTGAAGTAAGTCATATCGCTCACTATTTGCCCTAATTTCTCCGCCCGCTGTACGGCTTCGCAAAGGTAATGTCGCGGTTGACTCTGATGTTGAAGCGATACCCAATAGGAACGGTGATGGTCGGTTGGATGTTCATGTTTTTGCGCGCAATCTCAATGCCCAGCTCTCCCATCTGTTGCCCGAGTGCCGCAGTCGCCGTCTGGCTTGGGGTCGGCGTTGACGTTGTGCTGGACGAACCACTGTTCTGACTCAGTTCAATTCCCGCTGTGAAGGCGCTTGTGAAAAGAGCCATCGAGAACATCCGTGCATAGTGGTTATTCACCTTGTCGTGGAATCCTGCGCCGCCCCTCGCATCTTGTCCAACCATTCCGCCGAGGTCGATGGTTGACCCATCGGGATAAATCAACCGAGTCCAGATCACCTGTACGCGACTTTGCCCATACGCCACATGGCTGTCATATTTGCCAAGTACACGAGATCCTTGAGGAATAAGCAGGAAGTGCCCCGTGGCTGTGTCGTAAACGTTTTCGCGGACCAGCGCACGTATTTCTCCGGGCAGATCGGTATTGATCTTCTGCTCCAACGTCGTCGGGATGTCCCATCCCGCCTTGATTTCATAAGGCCCTAGCGCCGCGACCCGGGTCGCTGCGAGATAGTTTGGCGAAGGCTGCGTCCTCGCCTTTTCAATAAAATTATCCTTGCGATCTTGCATGTTTGGCTCTTCTGCGGACGCCCCCCCAACCGCTCCTGAAGATGCTGCACCGACCGACGCAGGCCGAAGTTGAGAGATCAATGAGGTCAGCGAATCCGCCGTCGTCTTTCCTGCGCCCGCTCCCCCGACGCCGCCAGCACCTGCAACTAATGCGGCCAGTCCGCCGCCGCGAGAGCCGCCACTACCGGAGCCTGTCGGCGCAGCCATCGCCTCTTGCTCTTGCCTGTACAGATCCTCTTGCCGCTTTTCTTGTGCCGTCATATTGTGGGACATCGGAGCCGATTGAGCCATGCTGGTCTGATGCCCGTCGTAATTGCCTTGCGTCCCGACCATGCGGGTAGGAGCCTTGCTGAGATCCCTCGCGCCTAATGGCGGCACCAGCAGATCGGTTTTGACCGTAGTAGATCGTCCGGCTGGCGCGGTAAGACCATCCGGCGTTGTAGCTCCAGTAACCGCATCCTCAGCGTTACCGCTCGCCAGCGCAGATTTTCGTTGCGCCTCGATCTTGCTGTCGACCACCAACTCTGCTTCTTTTGCGTTCTGGGTTGCAGCGGTTATTGATTTGTCGTCCGAGGGTGTGTTTTTAGCCTCAGTATTGTGCCTGCGCGAGAAGATTCCATAGAGAATCAACAGGGCAATACACAACACCAAACCGCTCGCAATGATCGCGATTTTAGAGCTTATCTTTCTCCCGGTCGCAGGTTGTGCGTTTAGGTCAAGCCCCCCAGGGCCTTGCATGTCTTCCGTGCTGTCCGGCATAAGCTCTTCGCCGCTGTCACCGCGCGTCGGAAGCCGGTCCACAACTTTTGCGTCTACAGGGGTGTGCTCGTTCGTCATTATTTCACCCCTAGCGCCAACGCCTGCTTGCGCTGGATCTTGACGATCTGCTGATTTTTGCCACTTCCCATAAGCAGTGCCGCGCGGTCAAACAACCGATCTACGATGTAGGTGTTGTCTTTGACGCGGTAGTTAACCATTTCATTTCCCGTCGGTCCCTGAATGACCAACGCTGGCAGTTCGCGGTGTACCGCGTATGTATTCATCTGGATATAGGTCTTCTCCCCATCGTCCATCACCCTATCCGGCAGGATCATGGCTGCGCCCTTGCTTGCCTTGATTGAGTAGTCGAAGTACAGGCTGTCAATCGCGGACGGTGCCGTCTTCGCAATCTGAGAGGATGCAACCTTTTCGTTACGCGCGCGATCCTGATCGGCAAGAAACTGCTTCCATTGAATGTGTTCATCGTCGGGATAAACGAATGCCGTCCGTGACATAAATTCTTCAGGCTTTGAAATGAGGCGCACATAATAAGTGCGCTTGTCGGTCATTACCATCATGGTCGTGTCCAGGCCCGACATCTTCGGTTTGAGCACCAGAACCGATACCAACGTGGCTTCAGCATCCGTGCCCATAGTCGCCGGACTTACCTCCCAGCGCACCGAGTCGCCGATCTGAGGTTCCCCGATAATGTGCTCTCCGGCCTGTAGCTCCATAGAACATACCCGCAGTGGCGCGCAGACAATGGTGGGCAAGCCAACTCCGTATGTGTAGACCACGCGCCCATCCGTCGTCCGGGTCGGAGGATTGCTCTCGTTGACCAGTTGCTTCGCAAGTGACACTGCATCGAGCGCCGTAGGCGACAGGACAACATTCTTCATCTCAGACATGGCTGGCGCGGAGTCTTGGGTTGCCGCCCCAATTCCATTGTGCGATCCGGCACCGGAGGTGCCGAGTGGCTGTTTCGCCGCTTCCACAATGTCCGCGAAGGGGTATTTGTCGGGCGAGGGTATGCCTGCGCTCGCTGCCATCGTCTGTGACACGACGTTGGGGGTTGGATCTGGGTGTGAAATCCCAGTGCGCGATTGTCCGAAGCAAAGAGGCCCAGACAGAATCAATAGTGCGGGCAGGTACAACTTTTTCAATGTCATTTCTGACTCCTTTAGAGAACTTCGGACAAGCTAATGTCCGTGATATAGATGCCAAGTGGGTTGACTCGTGCCAGCTTTTCTTCATCTGGCGGGTGAACCGCAATAGTAATTGCGCTCTTGAAGTTCTGAGTGCTGAGAAGCGTTCCATCAAGACCCATCGTTTTTTCCGCCCAGTCAACCTCATAGCTCTTGGGGCTGGTTGCGAACACGCTGTTTACTTCGACACTCACAACCTGGGTCTGTGACCGCGACAGGGGGGACGACGATCTATAGTTTTCTGTGACCTTGACCGCCGCAGGCGATCCGCTCCCAATCATGGCGTAGACCTTATTAATCGCATGTCGCTCAACTACGGCATCCGATGACACGTTGCGATAGTTTTCTACCCACTCATACAGCGCCGCGCGAATCATTCTGTCGTCCGTAGTCGATGCCTGCGTCGCAATGCCTTGCGATATAACGTGCCCTCCGTTATCGACCGCCACGATATAAGGCACAACCTTTGACCTCATGGACAAAGCCACCATGCCAAACATACATACAAAGGTAATAGCAAGTGAAAGGAACGCAACTGCGCGCCAGTTCTTTGCGCGAGTAATAAGCGAGCCATATCGCTCGTCCCATTCTCTTCGAGCTGCCATGTAGGGATTGTTGTGCTTCCCCCCGTCCGGCCTACTCATCTGAGCGACTTTCGTCTGTGTTTTCATAGTTGACTAATCTCCGTGATTGATATTGAGTTGAGCCGCAGATGCGGGCGTTGCGTCGTTTGGTGCTTGTTCTGCTAATTGCGAAAATTCATTACGAACCGACTTGAGGGATTCGGCAACGGATATTGGAGCCGGTGCCGGTGCCGGTGCCGCCGACTCGTTTATAGCTGGTACCGCATCTCCTGTAGAGCCAGAAGACACACTGACACTCTCCGAAGCTGGCGAAGACCCACCAGCGACCCCAGAGGTGCCACCAGAAGAGGATGCTGAGTCGCCTACACCACTCGTCGAGCTTGACGGCCCGCTCCCACCAGAGGTACTCACAGCCTCAGACCGTGAAGATCCACCGGCTGCATCGACGGCACCGACAGAAGCGGATGCTGAATCGACCGCCCCGCTTGCGGCACTGCCCGCCACGTCCTCACTCCCAGCACTCGCCGTGTCAACCGGCGACGCCTCACCAGCGGCTCCAGAGGTGCCACCAGAAAAGGATGCTGAGTCACCTGCACCATTCGTCGAGCTTGACGGTTTGCTCCCGCCAGCAACCCCCACAGTGTCAGCCGATGAAGATCCACCAGCAACATCGAAGGCACCAATAGAAGCAGACGCTGAATCGCCCGCACCGCTCGCGGCGCTACTCGCCACGTCCTCACCGACACTCGCTATGTCAGCCGGGGAAGACCCGCCAGCGGCCACAGATGGGCCATCAGAAGAGGATGATGAATCGGCAACCCCATTCGCCACAGGCTGAGACGATTCAGAACCAGATGCACCACCTCCAGCTTCACCACCAGCATCGTCGCTAGGCGGTGGGTCAACTGCAACGGACGATGCTACGTTTCCGCCGCTGCCCCCGCCCACTCCCCCGCCAGCTTCCGCAATAGGATCAACGGCAAGAGTGGTACCAGATTCGGTACTCATGGCGGCAGCGCCTGTCGCGCCACTAGCACTACTCGCAGCAGCAGCACCGCCACCAGCGCCAGCAGCGGAAAGCGTCCCCCCTGCACCCGCTACAGCAGCAGGCGCAAGCGCAGCCCCACCAGTTGCAATCGCAGAAGCCATTGTCATCCCACCTACAGCCATTGCAGTCATTGCGCCAGTCATCTCGCCCGAACTCATGGACAACGATCCAGTCAGGACACCAGCAACCATTTTGGGAACAGCCCATGCAAGCGCCATGAAGGTAATGGGGCCAGACAGCACACCGAGGATTGCCTGACACCCAGCAGCAGTCAGTGGTATGGCAGCAGAATCGGCGATCCACTGGACACTTAGAGTTTGACCGAGACCAATAATCATATAAAGGACCATCAGCCGAACCCCGGTTGACACCGCCAAGGACAGATACCTTTCGACATAAGGGACGGTCCACCTGGACGCGCCGAAGCCAAGAAAGATCACCCCGGCACCGAGCGCAACGTAGCTCTCGATAGTTGCCATGATGAATGTGATGGTGATAACCAAGTAGGCGAGAAACACCATAATCGCACCAATCAGGACGATCAAGGACGGAAGCAGAGTCGCCACCGACAAGGCTGTACCAACACCGGGGATAATTGACAACGCTTTACCAACAACACTGCCTGCGGCAGCCGGTCCAAGAGCGGCAGCAAGCATATTGCCGCAGATATTCAGACCACTCATCATGATGCCACTCGGAGTGAGTGTCCCAACTCCAGCCGACTCCTGTCCTACCTGAATAAAGCTACGAATAATCGCGGGCATCCATGTCTGGTTGTAGAGCAGCAGCGCATAGAAAAAACCAATCGTCATCATTTTTTTGATGACCGCTGGAATCCACGCTTCAATGCTGTCCTTCTCTAAAGCCAACATCGAAGCAGTCCATGCAATCTCGATAACTGCAAGAAGTCCAAAAAGGTTCTGCGCGTACTTGAAACCAATCGCAGCCCATCCGTTCGCGGCATTTTTATACGCACTAAGAAGATCGGAGGGAGCCGACTGTGCTGCTGTCTGCGCATGAGCGGAGACAGCATACAGAGCCAATATTCCAAGGGGTACGATAACATTCCAGTTCAGTTTGCGCGCCACAATCGGCTCCTTATAAGCAAATTTACAATTACCTTCGGTCGTTGTTAGTACGGTATTGCGTCAAAGGTTCGGCCATCAGAGTCGCTATTCTGAGGATTGCTAAAGAACACATTATTTAGATCCACAGCAGCCGCGCCTTCGCTTATCTGCTGGGCCTGAAATGCCTGCTTGGAAGTCACGTCAGCAAGAATGATCTGACGCAGCTTTTGTAATTCCAGCACTTCTTGTCCAGCCAGAGTGTTCGCAACCTGAACAGTCGCAAGCATTCCTGTTGTGGTCTTGGCATTAGCCTGAATTGCTGTAAGCGCAGCAGTGTCTGCGGGAAGCTGCGTACCCTGTACCCCAACAGCAAGCAAGACTGCATGTGACGTGTCGAGTGAGGTCTGCATCCATCGTTTGTATTGACCTTGATAATTCGCAGCCGTCGTGTACCCAAAGCTCTTATAGCGATTCTCAAATTCCTGGTCCATGTTCGCCATCGAGTAAGCCAAACCTTGACCATTCTGAATAATGTTTGTCAAAGCTGACATATCGGCAAACGCATCCTTGAATACCGGATTGTTTGTTACATCCAGAAGTGATTGCGTCTGTCTCTCCGCATGTCCAATCATTTTTTCTTGGTTTTGAATCTGTTGTAACTGGTTCTGAAGCGACTGGAAGTCGTCTTCCAGTTCGTTCAACGCCGTGCAGTTGTCCTCTTGAAGTTGCACCCAATTCAGTATCTGGGTCCATTCCGATGCAACCCCGCTGACTCCTCCGGCGTATGCGGGAGCTACCGACTCACCCGCTACGAAGGTGCAGACCAGAACGGCAATAACCATTGTTTTTACGACACGCATTGTTGACCTCCGGCGCGAGACATCGCGACGACGTTTGATTTTGCACTTGGTTTAGCGGCAACTTGCGGTAGGCACTTTGCCACATAGTGGTCGGCCCAGAGCTTCAGGCCCCTCTGTCTCAGCCATTGTTCCTGCCAGCTCGTCGGATTCGAGAGCATCAGTCTTTGAATGGCCTTGCGAGACTCAATATCGCTCACTCCAACAAACGCCAGAATCACCGGCCCCAATCCCAGCGATACGAGACGACGGCCCACTGGCGAGTAAAAGTAATACTGTGCTTTCGGTCTTGCGCCGCCCACCATTGCAATCTCGCGCTCATTGAGCCCGAGCTGACGATAGAAATCTCTGGAATTTTCGTTTGTTGCCTCTGGATTCGCCAGTAGGATCTTCGTTGGGCAGGATTCCAACATCGCATCCCGAATTGGAGAGTTGATAACATCCGAGATGCTCTGGGTTGCAAAAATCACAAAAGCATTCTTCTTACGGAAGGTTTTCAGCCAGTCCAGAACCTTGTTCCTAAACATCTCATTCTTCAGGTAGACCCACGCTTCATCGAGAAAGATGGCTGTTGGCCAGCCATCGAGTCGTTTCTCAATTTGGCGGAAGAGATAAAGCAGCACGGCCACGACCGCCTTGTCCCCGTCGCCATAATTCATCAGGTGCTCCATCTCAAAAACCATGAACCTGTCGCCGCCAAGCGAGTTTTCCGACTTGGACGCCTCCAACAAGGTGCCCATCGACCCAAGGAGCGTGTAAGCCTTGAGAGCATTCTTGATGTCGGGTTCCTGAATGTTCACCACCAACTCGGTCAGTGTCCGCTCAGGCGAGCGAACGAGGATGTTGACCGCATCCAGAATTTGCATCCGCTGATCCGGGCTGATCGTCTGCCCAGCGTTGACACAAAGCGTCTCGACGTAATCGACCGCCCAGGCGATGTCAGCCGGTGTTTCTAAATCTGCAAGAGGGCAAAAGTTCAGCGATGCCTCCGGTCCACCCAGATCGTAGAATTCTCCGCCTGCCGCTTGGTTCAAGGCGAACATCGAATATCCCTTGTCGAAGACAAACACCTGCGCGCGCGGATAACGAAAGAACTGCGCGGCCAGACTACCGAGCAGCGTCGATTTGCCACTACCGGGAGGCCCCAGCACCAGCGTGTGTCCCAAGTCGGACACATGCAGGTTGATTTTGAATGCGGACGCCCCGATTCCCGTCGCGTACATCAGCGGAGGACTGTTGCGCGGAAACATGGCGCATGGGTTGTATCGTTCGCCAGTCCAGATCGCTGCAATCGGCAAGCAATCGGCAAGGTTCATCGTGTGCATCATGACCCTTCGGATATTGCTGTAGCCGTCCCCTGGCAGACTCCCGCACCACGCCTCAACCGCATTGACAGTCTCCAAGCGTCCATCAAACGATAAGTTTCGCAGAGTTTTGATGACCTCCAGCGCGTGATCGTCGGCTGCCTCTGCATCCTCATCCATGATGACGATGACCGAGGAGTAGTAGCAGAACTGCACGTCGCCGCTCGCAGCCTCGTTCATGGCCTGAGTTGCGTCGATCTGATTTGCGAGTGCATACCCATTTAGCGCTTTAGAAGTCCGGCCCATAATCTGGTCCATCAGCCCGCGAGTTTTGCCCCGCCACATCTTGACATGCTTATCGAGTAGAGCCTTCGCGTGTTCTGCATCGAGCAGAAGCGCGCGCGTATTCCACCGATACTCAAAGGCAAGCGTATCCAGAGCCGCGAGCATCCCCGGATAGGAGGTGTGCGGAAATCCGTCGATGGCAACAATTCTGATGTACTTGTTATCCATCTTCGGATCTAGTCCGGCGTGAAAGTCGCGCGTACCGATCAGATCGTTCAGGTACACCGGGATCTCGGGCTGGATGAAGTCGAAGTCCGCGCCGGTCACGCAGCGACGAACGTATCGCAGAAGATCGTCGTACACAATACTGAAGCCAAACTCCTCGCGCACGACCCGCGACTTCAATCGCTGCGCCTTGAACTGCGAGGCAAACACTTCATGAAACGCTTGCACCTTGTTGTTGAAATATGTCAGCGCGCGCTCGGCAACCGATTTTTCCTTTTTATCTTCGCTGCCCTTTTCAAAGACAAATGCCAATATCATCTCTTCCGCCTGAGTGGGGGGAAGATAGGTCAGAACAAAGAAATAATCGCTCTCGTAGTGACTTCCCTCCTTCATAAACTGCGCTCTGCGTTCGTCGTCGATCACGCGCGTAACCGCATCGGGGAAGGCTCCCCGTGGCGGATAGCCGGGGGCTTCGCCACGAATGGTATCGCATTGAATCATCCAGCCAGAACCTAGCCGGAGGATGTTGTTGAGCCTCTGAGTCAGCGACGCCATCTCTTCAAACGTGGCTGAAGCCAAGTCTGGTCCGCTGTACTTCCAGACAGCCATGAACGATCCATCGGACTGAAGCATCACGCCGTCATCAACCAAGGACGCATATCGCAGAAGGTCCGGCAGACCCCGTGCATAAGTACGATTCTCGACAATCTTCATTCCTACCTCCAGCCCGCAGGCGTCGAAACGCTATTGAGGTGCAACTTCGATTTCGCGGGATAATATGCCGCATACCTTATATGTCGGATGTAGACCTGACGCATAATCGGATCGGCCTTGGCCATCCTCGATAGTGCCCAGATTGCGCAAGGCCAGATAACGGCAGCCAGAATCATTCCCCACCACGTCATCAGCGCAAAGGCCAAAATTGCCGCGATCATGGCGGCGAAGAGAACCAACTCTCTATCGCCGCCCATAATCAGGTTTGGCCGATTGATCGACTGATGCAGTACGATCTCTCTCGGTCGATCCATTTAGACCACCACCGCGAGGATGGTGCCCGCCACGGACACCGCTGCCTGCGACACTCGCTCTGCCAGTGGCAAGATGAAGATTGCAGTGCTGTTTGCATCCGAGATGAGCGAACCGCTGACGCCAAAGACGCTTGACATCACGCTCGACCCGCCGACGATGAAAGCGATTGCCATAACCGCATACAGCGCGCGCTTGACAAACTCCGTCATCTCGCCGCCGAAGACCAGCGTTGCGCCGCAAGCGAACAGGGCGCAGACGCTGATGCTGAGAGCCACGGGGCCGGTCAGTGAATCCGAGACAGTCTTTAGGGGCGTTTCCCAAGGAAGCGAGCTGCTGGAGGTGCTGGCGTGTGCCATAGGCGTACTGGCGAGTGCCGCGAGGCACATCATAAAAAGGATCGAACTTTTGTTGCGCATCACGAAGGATGACGTTTTGTTCCAGAGGGTTTTCATGTTTTACAGCTCCTATATCTAAGGTTGAAATGCGTTAAGGCATAGAACGGCCAGACGGCTACAGGTAGGCTCCCTGATAGCCGTCTGAATCGTACCCAGATGGTGCAAATAGTTCTTTCACTCGTCGCCCCGCTTTTAGGGACGGGTCTTTGCCGATGTAAACCACCAAATTCACCGCCGCCGCGATAAACCTCTGCTTGGGAGCCTTGGTAGCCTCCTCAAGAAGACTTTGAAGCCGTACCAACCCCATGCGGGCGTTGTCGGCATGAATTGTCGAGACACCCCCAGGGTGCCCTGTATTCCACGCGTTGAGCAGCGCAAGGGACTCGGGGCCGCGCACCTCGCCGACCACTACTCGCGTCGGATTCAGTCGCATTGCAGACTTCAGAAGATCGACCATCGAGATGTTGCCGCGCGCAAGCATCGAGAGATAGTTGGGTACGCTGCATCGCAGCTCCGCATTGTCTTCGATAATCACAACGCGATCCCTTGGAGTCTCGGTTGCCATGTCAAGCAGAATGCTGTTTGCCAGCGATGTCTTCCCGGTTGATGTGCCGCCGATGACCAAGATGTTTTGGTGTTCACGAACTGCCACGCGAATCGCTTCTCTGTGCGACTTCGACATAACGCCGCTCTCGACATACTCGTCCAGAGGGCGCAAGCGCCCGCCTCCTTTGCGGATCGCAAAGGACGGCGCGTCCACTACCGGAGGCACCAGCAGTTCAACACGGCAACCGAGAAAAGGAATTGTGGTTCCAAAGATGGGGTTGTCGCGATTGATAATCGCTCCACGGTAATCCGCAATACTGTTGAACGCGCTGAGCGCAGATCGTTCGTTGAAGAGACCGAGATAAACATCCTCGGCCTCGCCTGCCCGTCGTGCCCAGAGCTTGCCGTCGCCGTTCAGCATCAAGTCTTCCGTGTCCGGTCGCTCCAGCTCCAGCGCAATGATGCCCAGGTCACGGCGCAGCTTCGCTTCCTTGCGCTTCTCGCTCTCAATCTCGGCAGAGGACATCATCTCGAACATTCAAGGCTCCGTGAGCAATCGCACTGTAGTGCAATTACTTCATTTACCGTATCACAATCGCATACATAGAAGACATAGAATACAGAGACGAGGTAGATTATTTACACAATAGTTTCGCAGGTGCGTCACGCGGCGTGCGGCTGGTCCAGGGGCTCTCCCCAGAATCGAGACGATATTATGCACTGGCAAACACTGGAAGCGGTCGGCAAGCAGCTTCAGGCAATGGGCTGCGCGGAATACGAAATTGCAGCTCACGACTTCAAGGCGGGCAAACTGGATGCTAAAGGCAGGCCGAGCGGTTTCATGAACATTCGGCCTGTCTCCGGCCCGAATATCCCGCCCGCTACCAAAGGACTCACCGAGGCCGAGGTGCTGACCAGTCTCAAATGGTTGGCCTACGAAAACTCACAGGGCTGCCACATCTTCATTCGGCCATTCGGAGAGACGAACCTCACCTTTATCGACGACCTCTCGAAAGAGACCGTTACCAAAATGGCGTCCGAGGGGTATCAGTTCGCCGCGCTTATCGAAAGCTCGCCCAACAACTTCCACGGCTGGCTCAAGAACGCCGAGACGCTGACCGGCGGCGAACAGACCGCCGCCGCACGAATCTTGTGCGAACGATTCGGCGGCGATGCAAACTCTGCCGCAAAACGGCAGTTCGGCCGGTTGGCTGGATTTACCAATCAGAAAGACAAATACTTCGACAAAACCGCCAGAAACGGACAGGGAGGCTATCCATTCGTCAAGTTCCACGGAGATACGATTCGAGGCAAAGACGCTGGGCGGATGTTCGACAAGGCAGATGAGTTTTTAGCCGAGGTCAAACAAAAGATGATTGACAGCCAGGTGCAGATCGAGCAGAGAGCGCAGAATCACCAGTCCTACCGGCAAACGCCAGTCATTTCACAGTCGAAGATCAAGGGTATTGAGTATTTTCAGCAGAAGTTTTCTGCTACAGGGGATCGGCACAGGAGCGATTTCAATTATGCTTTACACGCTTTGTCCAATGGAGTCTCAGAGGCAGAAGTAAGGCATACCATCGCAACCAAAAGTAACTCGACATCGAACGAAGGGGGCGCGAAGAGGTCGAAGGATTACGTCGAGAGAACAATCCGGGGGGCGTACAAGTACATGCCAAGTCGGTCTCGGAACCAGTCCAACAGCTTAGGACGATGAGAAACACCTTTCCAGCAGATCCAGTATCCACTTCAGTGCCTCAGATTCTTGGGGTCATATTTATGCAGCAACAGCAACAACGTCAGAAAGGAGGGAGGCCCCTCCTACGCTGCGGTCGGCAAACCGACACTCCGCTACCTACCCCAGCGGAGTGGCTCTGCCCCCTTCCGCAACGCCTTCCCCCGTACCCCGCCACCGGCGATCTGCGCCGGATCACTACTCTTCTCCCCTCACGGCTTGTTCCGGCCATTACGCTGACGCTGGCCCCAGATAAAACACTTTCCTACCCTCAATCCGTGCGCGCGCGTTCGCGCGGAGAGAGAACCGGCAAAAGACGTTACCAAAGGCTGATTTGTTGACCAGTATGGACTATCTGGGGCCGGAGTGTCTACGCCGAAGAGGCGGAGGGCGGCACGGGCCAACGGGAAGAAGAGCGGCAGACCGACCTTTGCATCTCAGAGTCTGTTGACTGCCTACGAAAAGAAGCTGAAGAAGAACCGAGAGATTGTGGGCCAACCTGCCAAGAAGAAATAGTCCATCTGGCGGGATACGATTTCGGCTGCCCCTTGGCGACTTGCCGTTAGTAATCCGTGTCGGTGTGTGACTCGGAATTTTGCATCATTCCAGAATCGATTCTGGCGTATTGGGCATTTTCTGGGAGAGATCTGCGGCTCGCTTTTTGGTCTACAGTATTTCGGTAAGCCAGCGGAGGGCACTCAAGACCGTGCAAAACTACCTAAATCGATAATCAGAGCACAGAATCTCGACAGAGTGGAAAAGTCAGGCTCAAACCTGATGTCTCTTCCATATCAACCAGCTACCAAACCGTAACCCATTGATTTTAGAAACATCGGCGGCACCGAAAGGCACCTAAAAGCATTGAAATCCATCTTCAGCACCATCGCCAGCGCCATCGAAACCTAAAAAGAAGAGGTCTGATGAGGCGACCCGAAGCGCCTTGTAATCTCTTTCTAAAATGTTTATATTCAACTATATATGCTTGAGATCGGCATAGGTAAGTATTCGCTATGTACTCCCGGCGGGAAATTATGTTCAGAAATCCCTGCGATAGCCCATAATGGCGTGAACGGTGATTGGTACACTTGAAATGACACCGTTGCACCAAAGTCGAGCTGGCCCAAGGAACACATCATGCCGCGTGGCGAACTGCTAAAAAAACTATTTCACAGCTACTCGCAGGGCGACGCTCAGTCGTTCCACGATGTAGCCAGTGAGATCATTCGCGATGAGGAGCAGAAGAACAATCGCGTATTAGCAAATGCACTGCGCAGGAATCTTGCTTCTACGCCAAAGCTTTTTGGCAAGTCTGCGGGCGCGACCAGTAACAATCCTAACGCCCACAAGCTCTCCGTCGTGCCCATTGAACGCGAGAAGCAGCTCCCTCTTGTTGACACGATCTATCCAGAGCGCCGCGCGTCAGATCTGATCCTCAACAGGAATAATCAGCTCTTGATGCTGTCCCTCATGGATGAGTTCAAGCAAAGAGAGGTATTAGGGGCATATGGACTACGAGCACGGTCGAGGCTACTGTTTTGTGGCCCTCCGGGTTGTGGAAAGACCCTATGTGCAGAAGTCTTTGCCCACGAGGTAAAACTGCCGCTGCTTGTCGCCAGTATGGACACAATGGTGTCCTCATTGCTCGGAGAAACAGCTTCGAATCTGCGCAAGATTTTTGACTTCGCGGCAGTACAGCCTGTTGTTTTACTCTTGGACGAGTTCGATGCAATTGCCAGATTGAGGGATGACGACACACTGAATGGTGAATTACGCCGTGTCGTGAACAGCCTTCTTATGCTTATTGATAAATTCAAGGGGCAAGGATTCGTGATTGCAGCAACCAACCATGAAAGGCACCTTGATCCGGCAATCTGGCGCAGGTTTGACGAAGTGATTTTCTTTGAAAAACCGGCAAAGCAAGAGATCGTTCGTCTCATTCGCTTGAAGTTTAAGAATTTCAAGACTGATTTTGAACCAGAAAGCGTAGCCGGTTTCCTTGACGGTTTTTCTCATGCAGACATCGAACGGGTCTGCATGAACGCAATCCGTCGTGCTGTGCTAAATCGCCGCAGTATAGTGAGTAAACGGCGATTTCTGGAATGTGTTGCCCTTGAAAACCGTAGGAGAGTCATCGCCGAACATCTTAGAAAGTGACTGCCCTGAGCAATGCCTGAGCTGCCTCACCTCATTCTCCCTCGCGCACAAGTCGATATGGATCGGCGTAAAAGACCCGGCTACGGATCACAACCGACTCGCGACTATAAAGTTCAAAGCCAGAAGGTTTCAAGGGCTGTTGATGAGGCTCTGGCTGACCATAGAACTCTTGCCGCAACAATCGTTGACCCTGCTCTAATCGTGCGAGTACGAACAGCAAATGTTCTGCCAGAAGAGCAATGGACGAGAGCGGGGCTGACCGTCCTCGGACAAGATGAGAACAACGCTGTCATTCTTTTTGCAAGCGATGCTGACTTAACGGTGTTTCGCTCGATGCTAGACGCGTACTCAGAAGGCGTTCCCGTCGGCCAGAAAAATCCACGATATGCGTCTCTCATGGCTGCGATAGAAGAGCTTGGTCCACTTTCGCCCAATGACCGAATCGGCAATGTGCTTAAAGGGGACGGCTTCGAGACCCCAGAGAACTTTTCTCTGGATGCGACTTTCAAACTCGATGTAGAACTCTGGGAAATTGCCAGCCAAGATAAACGTCTTACGCAGGTCGATCTGCTTGAGATACGATTATCGGAGCATGGGGGAGAGATCACGGACAGATATGTCGGAGTGTCATTTACTGCACTTCGCGTTTCTGGAACAGGTGCCACCTTTCGCTGGCTGTTAAATCTCCCAACAGTGCGTATTATTGACAGACCTCCGGTTATCGACGAACACATGGAAGCACTGCTTGACACAACTATCAGTGAAATTAGAGAACCGGCAACGCCCTCCGAGGACGCACCATCCATTGCTGTACTTGATTCTGGCGTCAGTGATGCACACCCTGTCTTGACGAAGGTAGTGCAAGAAAGAGCAGGTTTTCCCTCTT
>Ga0302281_10001275_pt1 | contig 18392 bp, 19 predicted proteins | sample III_Fen_E1_2_FD_198762 | JGI IMG/M metagenome (GOLD analysis project Ga0302281, IMG submission 198762) | Peat permafrost microbial communities from Stordalen Mire near Abisko, Sweden - III_Fen_E1_2 | ecosystem: Environmental > Terrestrial > Soil > Wetlands > Permafrost | place: Sweden: Abisko...
GAGCCTTTGAGGGCTCCTTTTTGATTGACGAGAAATTACTCGCAGGCTGCAGAAATCAAGACTTGTTCAAATGAATCACGACGTGATCCCTTGTGTAGTCCGGAAGATGCACCGCCAGAAAATGTGCAAGGATTACAGAATTAATTTCAAGGGAATTTTTGCGAAGAGGTTCTCCTTTTTTTTCACCGTTATACATAATTCCGTTGTTGATAAACAGTGCCGAGCAGGATGCCTTTCGTGCCAAGCTCCTAATGCGGGAACCCAATTTCGGTATTTTCTCGAGGAAATCTTTGTGTTGCGGATTCACAAAATAAATTTCCTCGTCTACCGGCTTCTTGTAGACAAAGAACGAGTAGTAAAGCATGTGGCTCTTCAAATTATCGAGCGGCTCACCTTCATGAAGAGGTATCAAGCCCAAGAGGACTTCGCCTGTCACCGCGGTTTTTTTCGTTTCAGACTTCGTTTCAGACATAGTGTTGATTACGGTAGGTTTGATTGTTGATGTTCAAATTGAATAGCGGACAAAAATCCGCTTCCATAAAACACTATAATATAGCTTTTAACAAAAGTCAAACACGATGGTCAGCGCAACCCGCGACTACAACTGCGCGCCGGTAAAAAAATAAAAAATCGCCGGGATAATCGGCACGATGAATTGCCAGAGAAAAACAACCAGAATCAAAACAAGAAAAATTGAGTATCGTTCGAGGTCGCGTCGAACACGCATCCATTTCGGGTTCTGCGGAAATGCGGCGAATAAAATTTTCGAACCATCGAGCGGAGGAAACGGGATGAGATTGAACACTGCGAGACTTATATTAATAAGCACGATATAGCCGCACAGTTGAACAAATGTGGACGAACCGCCAATACCGAAACGGATGAAAAGTCCGAACACGAGGGCAATCAGAAAATTCGAAGCAGGACCGGCGGCGGCAATGAGTAGTTCCCCGATCCGGCGATTCTTCAAATTATACGGATTAAACGGAACCGGCTTTGCCCAACCAAAAGCGTAGCCCGTGGTAAGAAACGCCACAATCGGCACTAAAATCGAACCAACTGGATCAATATGTTTCAAGGGATTGAGCGTCAATCTGCCCTGCAAACGCGCCGTCGGGTCACCCAAAAGCTCCGCGACGTATCCATGGGATATTTCGTGGATGATAATCGAGAAAATTAGGACAATTATCTCGAAAATGGCGACCGAAGCTTGTAGTGTTTGCATAATTTAATGGTTATGATACCATATCAGCTCACTTAATTTTATGGCAAAAGTCTGCGCAATTACACAAAAAACTTCACGAATGGGCGGCGGGTACTCAAACCGCACTCGTGCTACGCAATTCAATCCGACAGGAATGGTTCGCAAATATGCCAATCTCCAAAAAAAGAAAATTTACATTCCTGAATTGAAGAAAACTCTTAACCTCGTAATATCAACACGCGCACTCAAAACGATTCAAAAACACGGCGCTTTCAAAACTTTAAAAAAAGCAGGTTTGATTTAATCAAGACAATCGACGAAACAAATATTGACGGGTTCGGCCCGTTTTTGTTATCATATACGTACAACAAAATAGTTATCAAGAGCGCAGCGAGGGAACTAGCCCGATGACCTGCCGGCAACTCTTCGGATTTTTGGAACGACCAAAAAATTGCGAAGTAAGTGCCCCTAGCCCGAAAGGGGACGATACTGTACGCGCCAACATATATTGGGCACACTACAAAGCCTTCCTCTAACGGAAGGCTTTTTGTTTTTAAAAGCTGATCAGAAAATCACGCCGCGAGGCGCAATAACAAAAAATAGTATGGTAAAAAATAATAATTTCGACACACTACTCGTTCACGCGGGCGAAGCGCCGGATCCGCAGTCAGGTGCGGTGGCGCCAATTTTAGTCAGATCAAAAACGTTCGCGCAGGCCGAATTCGGCGGCGATCCGGCGTATCAATATTCACGCGGTCGAAATCCGACGCGCGATAAATTAGAGGAAAAATTAGCGGCACTTGAGGGTTCACACCCCGGTGCCATGGCGAGCGTCTTCGCTTCGGGTATTGCCGCAACTGCGGCGTTTTTCCTTGCATTATCACCCGGGGACCACGTTCTTTGTTGTCAAGAAATATACGGCGGCACGTTTCGTTTCCTTGATCAGTTCGCACGGCGATTTGGCATTACATTTGATTTTGTTGATTTTGGAGACGAAGAAACTATTCGCCGGAATATAAAACCGAACACAAAATATCTGTTTGTCGAAACGCCAACGAATCCATCGCTTCACATTATTGATCTCGCCCTCGTAGACCGAATTTCGAAATCGACCGGCATTCCCTACACAGTTGATGCAACATTTTCACCGCCCTGTACCACGCAGGCGTTTGATTATGGAGCAGAAACAATCATTCATAGTCTCAGCAAATATATTGCGGGACACAACGATATTATCGGCGGCGCCGTCATAACGAAAAATAAAAATCTGTATGCAAAATTAATGTTTGCCCAGAGAACCCTCGGCGCAATACTCTCCCCCGACGAATGCTATCGCGTGCTTCAAGAAGTGAAAACTCTGTCGCTACGCTGGAATCGGGTAAGCGAAAGCGCCTTGATTGTCGCGCAATTTTTAGAACAACAACCTGCAATTAAAAAAGTTTTCTACCCTGGTCTCGTTTCGCACCCTTCACACGCAATTGCCGCGGCGCAAATGAAAAACGGCTTCGGCGGAGTGGTTTCGTTTGAGTTGAATGAAAACAAATTCGACAACCTTAAAAAATTCGTCGATACCGTCCGCGCGAACAGTCCGATCGTCTATGCCGAGAGTCTGGCCAGCCCCGAAACGATAATCGCCTATCCTGCGCTCATGAGCCACAAAAGCTTACCCCGCGACGTGCGGCTCTCCCTCGGCATCAGCGACAGTTTTTTCCGACTATCCCTCGGTTTCGAAGATTCGCAGGATATTATCGCCGGATTAAAGGCGGGGTTGGCGGCAATATAACCCGCAACTACTTTAATTTTTTCTCTGAAAAAATCGACCCGTCAGAAATAAATTCAACGTCGCCATCAACGGTCAAATTGGCAACAGAAAGATTTGAAACCGAAGAAATATCAAACGGCGGTTTTTTTGGTGAATTTTTTGCGCGGCTTTGAGATGCCGGTTTTTTAAGTACAACAATACTATTCGGTGCATACACTTCGAAAAAACGTTCATCCATCGTGCCGACATTTTCAGCGTGAGGCAAGATAAGCAGATGTTGCGATGAATCTGTTGAAGACGCGATTTCTCCGGCGACGTATTCCTGTTCTTTTTTCGTGAGATCGCCTCCCAATAGAACCGTCGTCGAGCCGTAACGAAACAGAAACGCGAAAACCGGCGCATTTGTTTTTGAAAATTGGAAATCGGGCGATGACGGATCCGGAGGAAACAGTACCTGCGCGGAAATTGCCGGATCACCGAAATCAATTGAGTTCCCCGCTGAAACTTCGATAGTTGGAATTTTTTGCTTTGCAATTTCATCAATCAGCGCCAGATATGCGGAATCCGCAGTCGAGCTTCCGGTCGAACTTGTCGCGATCGACGATGAAACCGCTGCATTAAATTGAACAATTTTCCCCACATGATATCGCGCAAGTACCGTGACGAGACCGGTAATGTGCGAATCGTCCGGATTGGTTGAAATAATCGTATCAATTGAACGTCTATAAAATGGCATGATGGACCCGAGAGTGGAGACAATCGACGAAGACTTGCCTCCGTCGATCAGAATCGTGTGACCATCGGGAGTGCGGATAAAAACCGCCAGATTCCCCGGACTATTACCGCTTTTGTCGAGCGCAAAGCAATATATTTCCAAAACGTGCGGCCTGTGATCCCAATGCCAAACATACGCACCGAAACCGATGCAGACCGCTGCGATAATGACCGCACAAATTGCCACAAATGATATAATGGATTTCATCATCCCATCATATATAACCGAGATGAAATTTTAATAAAGAAAGTCTAAAGAAAAAATAAAATATATGGCTACACCACAAAAATTTGAAGAAAAGAAGTTCGTTATTCCCGAATTAAAGGGAATTTCGAAGAAAACAATCGAGGAACATCTGAAACTCTACGCCGGCTACGTCAAAAACGCCAATCTCATCAATGAAAAAATGGGTCAATACGCAAAAGACGTCGAGGGCAATATATACGTGCTTGGCGAGCTCAACCGACGCTTTAGTTTCGAATTCAACGGCATGCGCAATCACGAAGTGTATTTTTCATCGCTCTCGGGGGGTCCAAAACCGCTCGCCGAAAACAGCCCTCTGAAAAAAGCAATGATGGAAATCTATGGTCCGTTTGAAGGATGGGTTGAGGGAATCAAAAAACTGGCGTCGACAACACGCGGCGTGGGCTGGGCAATGCTCTGGTATGATCGCAAAGACAAGCGGCTCATTATTTCGTGGGTTGACGAACAGCATTTGGGACAGCTTCAGAACTGCGCTCTCATACTCGGCATTGATATGTGGGAACACTCATATGTCGCCGACTATCAACCGTCGGGCAAAAAACAGTACGTCGATGATTTTTTCGCCAATCTTAACTGGGAGGTGATCGAGAAGAATTTTGCGGATGCGGTTGCGTAATATCCGCATGCGACCAGCCGGTCTTTTTCTTTAAAATAAAATAGCCGACGGCGTACAGCGCATACACGCCCCACATCATCCATAATGAAAAATTATTGATGGTTATGATCGCGTACGGAAATGTGCCGAAAAATTGCACGACCCACAATTCATATGAAAGCAGGATATGCGAAATCGCCGCAATTGCAGTTGAAGCGTAATACCCGATTGTTCCCGCAACAAAACCAAACATCCCCGTACAGAAAATCGCCAGCAGCGTCAATGGAATAAACGGTACGACAATCACATTGGCAATCAAACCGACAACCGACGCGTCCCCCATCATATATAGAAGAAGCGGCGCAACGGCGATTTGTGTAGCGAGCGTTGACGTCACGAGTGCTCGGATTTCAAAACGTTCAGGAAATAGCCGCGGAAACTTTTTCAAAAAACCTTCGATATGTTTACCGAGCAAAATCAAGCCGAGCGTCGCCGTAAATGAAACTTGAAACGAAGCATCGTACAAAACAATATACGGGTTTTGAACTATCATTATGTATGCGGTCAATATCAGAGCACGCAAAGCATGGTAATCCCGATACATTATTTTCGCGGCAATCGACATGATGGCCATGATGCATGCGCGGACAGCTGTAGCTTTTCCGCCGATCATAATGCCGAAAAGCAGAATACCGAATGCGCCGAAAAACAAACTGACCGAGCGCGGCAAATACGGCACGACCGACAACATTCGCTGGATGGAGTCGGCAATTATGGCAATGCTGTAGCCGGACAAAATGACGATGTGAATCAATCCGGAGCGACGAAAATCGTCGGTCAAATCCTTGCCGAGAGACGCCTTGTCCCCGACGATTTCTCCGGCGGCAAGCGAGGCTTGCGGCTCGCCGAGCACACGTCGAATGTTTTCGAGAAAAGATTCCTTGACGGCAAAAAGTTTCGCAAACAAGGGATTACCTTTGCGGGTCGCGATTACGGTCGCCTTCGGATTCTTCATAAGAAAAAATATGCCGTCTTTTGAGAGATAGTGAACGTAATCGAATTCGCGACTATCTCCGTCGCTGAAATTTCGCGGAACAATAAGTTTTCCATTCAGACTAATTTCATCACCATATGAAAACTGCGGATATATTTTTTCACTAACCATAATGCGGGTGTCGACCGCGGTTTTTGAATTGGAATCAGAAGTAGCAGAAATACTTTGGACGTGCACGGTAAAATCCTGTGTGGCGGGTTTAATATCAGGTTCAACATCTATTACACCAATAATAGTCACTGGAATTTTATTGTACACAAAATCATTCAGCGTATTTTTTACCTGAACCTCGTAATTATGAAATTGCCACAGACGAAAACCAATAGGAATTGTCGCCACCATCAAAATCGCCGACCAAATTGCGGTTTTTTTGAAAAGTTTTTTCGAAAAAGATGTGGAAAAATATTCGCGGATCGCCATCCTTCAATCATGGCATACGGGCGATAAAGAAACGCTCAAGATTTATTAAAATCTTTATCAATTTTTCGAAGAATTTTCACGAAACTGAGCCATAATTTCAGCTTCTTCAAATGTATTCAAAGCTTTTTTGTACTTCGCACCGCGTTTGCCCTTGACCCGAGCTTCGCATTCGCGCCACGTTTTATCCGTCGCAATAACGCCGTCAACCATGCTGACATATGAATACGCGACGGCGCCCGAACGCGATTTCGAAGATTTTTTTTCTGATTTTGCAACCGAAGCATCCGCCGACACAGAAATATCCAAAATATCTTTAATCGAATAATCGGAAATCGAGCCCGAAAACAATTTCACCGGCTCATTGTCAGCAAACGACGTCGCGATTTCGTCGCAGCGTTCGTTTCCCGCGATGCCGACATGTCCGCCGACATAATTCCACGAGATTTTTTTGCCGACACCCGCTTCGGCGACGAACGAATCGAGAGCTTCCCATAAATCACGGTTAACGACTTCCTTTTTATCAAGCGTTCTCCAACCTTTTTTTTTCCAGCCGTGCACCCATTTCGTAATACCGTTTATTACATACGAAGAATCGCTGTTGATTACAATGTCGCCTGCAATACCGTCGGAAAAATCTGATTTTACAACATATTCCAAGCCTTTTATCGCCGCTGTCAATTCCATTCTATTATTAGTGGTATGTCCTTCATGCCCCCCGAGTTCAGTCACTGATTTTTTCGAATCTTTTTTTTCATCCCGAACAATAATAGCACCCCATCCTCCCGGACCGGGATTACCGCGCGATGAACCGTCGGTAAAAATCGTTATCATAGCGCCTATAATATCACATCAACGATACGCAAACGCAATTCAGTCTTGCCGCGAAAAATTGATTTTTCGAAGTGCGCAACAAGGGTGAACGGCTTGCCCGCGAGAATCGGTCCACCCAAACTCTCCTCCCAATCCGCCGCCGTCATAAAAAATCCGATGGCTTTCACCGGCCTTTGCAAGGAATTCATGCCGTACAAATCTTCAAAAACAATTTCGAGATGATTTTTCTCCTTGCCGAATTGCCGAACCGACGAAGGCACAACATTTTTGAACATAAAAAGCGGTTTTGGATTGGCAATGCCGAACGGCGCAAGCTTTTCAATGACGCGGTACGTATCCCACGTGACGCTGTCGAGTAATATATCGCGATCAATAAAAGTGACGTCGTTGACGATGGTTCCGGCGAGCTTTTCGCGCTGTAATTTTTGATATCCTTCATTTAATTTTTCCAGCAAAGCGTGAATGCCCTCATTTGAAATTGAAAATCCTCCGGAAAAGGCATGGCCGCCGTATTGAATAAAACCTGCATCAGCCAAACACATCAGCTCCACCAAATTTGTTTCACCTTCCGAACGACATGAGCCTTTTATAACACCATCACCGTCGCGACCCCAGATGAAAACCGGCCGAGAATATTTTTCCGCCAACGTATTCGCAACCAAACCAGCCAAAGCCGGCTTCCATTCGGGATTACCAAGAACCAGAACATGCGGCATTTTTTCACCGCTCGCACCCCATCGTTTTTCAATTGTTTTTTTGACATCTTTAACAATTGCAGCGACAGTTCCTTTTCGTTCATCATTTATTTTATTCAAATGTTTAGCAAACTGTTCGGCTTCGGTCGCGTCAGTCGTCGCAAGCAGACGAAAAGCATCCATCGGCACACCCATTCTCGACGCAGCATTAATGCGTGGGCCGATGGTGAAACCAATATCGTCCTCAGTCAAGTATCGCTGGTCAACGCCGAGCTCGCGCAACAATCGCATAATCCCCAACCTCGGCGATTTTCGCAAAACGGTCAAACCGTAGTACGCAAAAACTCGATTTTCACCTGTCAGCGGCACCATATCAGATAATGTCGCAATACCCACCATATCGAGCAACCATTTTTCTTGACCTTCTTTTATTCCAAGTCGATCCTTCTTCAAAATTCCCTGAATCAATTTAAAAACAACACCGCTTCCGCATAACATTTTTTCTGGATACTGACATCCGACTTGTTTTGGATTAATAATCGCAAACGCTGGAGGGATTTCGGCCGAATCGTTCGACGGTAGATGATGATCGGTGATAATGACGTCAATACCAGCATCCATCGCTTCCTTCACATGCGCTGTATCTGCAATCCCACAATCAATAGTGATGAGCAATCTCACTCCATCCGCGATAAATTGTTTGATCGCATCGCTGTTCAAACCAAAACCTTCATCATGCCGATGTGGAATATAATTTGTAAAATTTGTGAAGCCTGCTTTTTTAAAAAAATCATGCAAAATCACTCCGCCGGGAATTCCATCGGTATCATAATCGCTGTAAATTACAGTTTTTTCGCCAGATTTTATAGCTTTCAAAATTCGCTCGACAGCTTTATCCATGTCCTTCAATAAAAATGGATCGTGGATGTGTTTTTCATAATCGGGATTAAGAAAAAAATCTGCTTCTTGCGCAGTTTTTACACCTCGATAAAAAAGTAATTGATTGAGAAGATTTAAGCTTGGCACGGGCTCCCTCACCGAGTATTTTTTCATACAGCCAAGTATATCATGCAGAAAAAATCCCGACGCTAACGCATCGGGATTATTGAATTTCTTAAGAACTTTCCTTATTTCCCCATCGCCACCGGCAGAGAACTGAAGCTCTTAGCAACAGATGACTGCTGCACCATAGCTTGAGTTTGGACATTCTGCTGAGTAGGTGGTAACACTGTCATGTAATACGGCCACCAATTGATGACCGCCGCCATAACCTCTGTGACACTATAGTGGCGATTGCGCCCTTTTGGTGTCCCATCTGCATAAGTGTTACCGTAATCACATGGGTCATAAAGCTCGAACCAAAGTGTTCCGTCAGATTGACGGTAACCCTTGAGACAAACAAAATGTCCTGTGCCTGAGAACCCGAACCCATGAACACGTTGAAGTGAGTTCGTGGCTTGCGATAAATATGCAAGGTCAAGGCACAGAATTACCAATTGACCCTGCGCCACCGAATTTGTTATCGCCGCGACCGTTGCGGGATAATAATTCCATGGAATCCCCTGGAGATTCCAATAGTTAGCCAAATCGGTTGTTGACCACCACCCATCACCTTCTGGGTAGGTGGTACGGGCATCCAACGCTGTTACCGTGCTGTTCTGGTTAAACCAGTGACATGCCATGGCAGCTACCGCCGGTCCACAATTCACTGCTGAATCTGGACCAGTATTTGCCTGATCAACGTACCAGTCCCATGACCGGTCATTGTGTACATACGCAACCTGATTAGAGCCGAAGCCCCATATCGAAAAGTTGTTTGACTGATTGTACCAGCGCCAATCGTACCAGAACGCTGGGCCAGTCGTATCAACCAGCCGATAAAATCCCGAACTACCGTTTGTAGTCGGCAGTGACAAATCAATTTGCCCCTGCTTATTCGTGACAATAATATAATCTTGCCAGAATCGGTTGTTGGGTGCGACCGGATTGAACAAAATCCGGTGCACGTTGCCAGCTACAGCTGTGAATTTCAGGTGCACTTGAACTGCACCCGCCGACGTCGTAAACGCCAGCAAGTAGAGAGCAACGATAAGTTGCCCGAGATGAGCGAACTTTTTCATAATTTAATTAAGTTGAGATTTTGTTGTCAAAGAAAGGTGTAAAGGCAAATGCCTTTGTTTGTTTCACCTACTAGATACATTGTATCACACAAGAATATCATTTGTCAATCCCCTGTTTTCCCCTCTTTTATGTTGATTTTATTGTATAATATGACGCATATGACGGAACCTATCATTGGTTGGAATGCGCCCGAGCATTATCATTACGAAAAAACTTCGGACTGGTATTGGGCGGTCGGAATCATCGCAGCAACTGCGACGATTCTCGCTTTCATTTTCAATCAGGTCATTTTCGGTATTTTCATTATTGTCGCGACAATCGCTCTGTGTCTGCATGCCGGATTAAAACCTCGAATCATACGATACGAAATTAATGATCGTGGTATCGCGGTCAATGACACGCTCTACCCTTTTTTAACGCTCGAATCATTTTGGATCGACACTCTTCATCCTGAACCGAAAATTTTGATCAAATCAAACAAGATGTTTATGACATATATTTCAATTCCAATTGAAGAAGTTGATCCGGAAGACGTGCGTACTGTTTTGTTACGCTATATCGCCGAAACCGAACACACCGAACCGTTCTCACAAAAACTGCTCGAAATCTTGGGCTTTTAGAAAAAGTATGGTACTGTGTTCGAGCGTCGAAAATCGCTCTCGTCGTTCAATGGATAGGACACTCCCCTGCGAAGGGAGAAATGCAGGTTCGATTCCTGCCGGGAGCACAGCAAAGAAAAAACCGGAACTTATTCCGGTTTTTTCTTTGCTGTGCTCCCGAGAAACCGAAGGTTTCGTGCAGGAATCGAAAGCCGGAGCGATACGAGCATACCAGTGCGAGCCGCGAGGCGGGGTCGCGGAAATTTTTGAGCGTCGGCGAGAAAATTATCCGTGACCGATTCCTATCCAATCATAAATTACGCCGCTCCGATAATAAGCTATAATTCAATAATGGATATCCTCATTATAGGAAGCGGCGGAAGAGAACATGCTCTTGCATGGAAATTAAAAGAATCTTCAAAAATTAAAAAGATTTTTATCGCACCGGGAAACGCCGGAACTTCTCAAATCGGCTTAAACATACCTATTTCAAAAACCGAGGAAATCATTAATTGGCTCAAAAAAAATCATGTCGATCTTGTAATCGTCGGACCCGATGAACATCTCGCCGATGGGATTGTTGATGCATTGAAAACATTGGATATTCCCGTTTTCGGACCGACAAAATCCGCCGCCGAAATTGAATGGTCAAAATCTTTCGCAAAGCAGTTTATGAAGGAAGAAAACATTCCGACGGCACAATATGAAATTTTTAACGACGCGAAAAAAGCAAAATTATACGCACAAACTCAGAGCTTCCCTTTGGTTATAAAAGCAAGTGGTTTGGCACTAGGCAAAGGCGTAATAATTGCTCATTCCAAAAAAGAAGCCGACAAGGCTCTCGATGAAATCATGATTGATAAAATTTTTGGAAACGCGGGAAATGAAATAGTGATAGAGGAATATCTTCAAGGAAAAGAGATATCGATCCACGCTTTTTGCGACGGAACAAACGCCGTGTTGTTTCCCCCGTCTCAAGACCACAAAAGAATATTTGAAAATGACGATGGTCCGAACACCGGCGGAATGGGAACGATCGCTCCGGTGCCATGGGTTAGCGAAAAAGACATGAAAACGATTGAGGAAAAAATAGTAGTTCCGACAATTAATGCCTTGAAAAAACGCGGCAGGCCTTTCAGGGGAATACTGTTTCCGGGAATTATGATTACGGAAACCGGCCCGAAAGTAATCGAATTCAATGCCCGCTTTGGCGATCCGGAAACTCAGTCGTATATGCGAATTCTTGAAACAGATTTGGTTGATATTTTATTTGCCTGTATAAACGGAAAAATCAATGAACGGGAAATAAAATGGTCTCAAAAAAGCGCCTGCTGTATCGTTTGCTCCTCGGGTGGTTATCCCGGCGAATACCAAAAAGGTAAAATGATTGGGGGGTTGGACGCCGTACAAAAAGATATTGTCATTTTTTATGCCGGAACAAAATGTGAAAATGATAAAATTGTGACAAATGGCGGACGCGTTCTTGGAATTACGGCTATCGGAGACAATCTGAAAGAATCATTATCAAAAGGATACGAGATGACAAAATTAATCTCATTTGAAGGAATGTATTATAGAAAAGATATTGGGAAAAAGTCTTTCTAAGAAAAAACTCCATCCGGAGTTTTTTTGATTTCTCTACCCAATCTTCTTCAACGCCTTCATCACGCGAGATTTCGTCCGTGCCGCCGCGTTCTTCTTTATGTAGTTTTTCTTGACCGCCTTGTCGAGAGCTTGATAGATGACGGAAACGAGAGCCTGCGCTTCCTTGTGGCTTTTTGCAGCGACAAGTTTGCGGAACTTTTTAATGGGAGCGTCAAAAGCCGCGCGTGTGCGGAGGTTGACGATGCGCTTTCTGTTGCCTGCGCGGAGGGCTTTTTTTGCTGAAGATGTAATCGGCATATATTTGTTTGTGGATGCAACAGTATCATAGCCGCGCCAAAAATACAAGATTCATATATAATGTATATATGATTTCGCGTTTGACCGGAACTATCGTGCACACTGACTTGAAATATGTCGTTTTAGATGTGGGTGGCGTCGGTTACAAAGTTTTCGTGACGGCGGACACCTCCAGTCGAATCGGAATCGGTTCAGCGGCTGTCGAAAAGTCGGATAAAAATGTCACGGTCTGGACATACCTCGCAGTGCGCGACGATGCCATGGATTTGTACGGTTTCCCCACGTTGTCCGAACTTAATTTTTTCGAACTACTCATCGGCATTTCAGGCATCGGGCCGAAAACAGCTCTCGGCATTTTGAATGTCGCATCAGTCGGAGCGATCGACAATGCGATTCGAAGCGGCGATGCCAGCCATCTTGTCAAAGTCGGCGGCTTGAGTAAAAAAATGGCGGAAAAAATTGTTCTGGAATTGCGCGACAAAATGGACGACATGCCAGAGTTCGGCGAAACGACTGGTGCGGCGACTGGACAAACAAAAGAAATCCAGCGCAGCGATTCCGACACAATCGAAGCTTTAAAATCGCTCGGCTACACCCCGGCTGAAGCGCGCGACGCTTTAAAACAGCTCGACAAATCCCTCAAAAATGCCTCAACTGGCGAAAAAGTGAAAGCGGCTCTGAAAATTTTGGGAATGTAATAATTGCGAAAATAAAATATGGAAAAAATCCTTCGTTCTACGGAAAAAATGATACCAAAAAAAATATATCGGCTCGGTCAGCCTATATATCATTTCAGTCTCGCTTTTTTGAGCGCTCTTTGGTACCGATTCCCTTCATATCGAATTAAAATAATCGCAATTACCGGCACAAAAGGCAAAAGCTCGACCGGCGAATTGATCAGTGCAATTCTCGAGCAAGCCGGATACAAAACGGCGCTCTCAAATACGATTCGTTTTAAAATTGGTGAAAAATCGACTCCAAATCTTTTTAAAATGTCGATGCCGGGTCGAGGCTTCATGCAAAAATTCATCCGCGATGCGGTAAAAGCGAAATGCGATTATGCCGTTATTGAAATGACTTCACAGGGTTCGGCGCTATTCCGACATCGCTTCATCAATATTGATACATTTATTGTCACAAACATTTCTCCGGAACATATTGAATCACACGGATCATACGAAAACTATGTCGCTGCAAAAATGGCAATCGGTCATCAATTCCAACGTTCGCGAAAAAATAATAAAACATTAATCGTCAATGGCGATGACGCCGAAGCAAAAAAATTTCTCGCATTACACGCCGATAAAAAAATCACATATCGTTTGGCCGAAGCAAAGCCATACAGTCTCCTCGAAAACGGAGTAGAATTCAATTATGATTGCGTTCAAATTCAATCGCGTTTGTCGGGAATTTTCAATATCTATAATATGCTCGCAGCGATTAAAGCAACTGAAAATCGCGGCGTCGAACTTCAAAAAATTGTCACGGCTCTACGCAATTTCACGGTCATTCGCGGCCGCATGGAACATATAAATGCCGGACAGGACTTCGATATTATCATCGACTACGCACACACAGTCGATTCGCTTAAAAAAGTGTATGAAGTTTTTGCCGGCAAACGTATTATTGGAGTCCTCGGCGGCACCGGCGGAGGCCGCGATAAATGGAAGCGAAAAGAAATGGGTAAAATTGCCGCGAACAATTGTGATTATGTCGTTTTAACAAACGAAGATCCCTACGACGAGGATCCTGTGCAAATTATAAATGACGTAAAAGAAGGCGCGCCAGATGCAACAATAATTCTCGACCGCCGACTCGCAATTCGCGACGCTATTTCCCATGCTCAAAAGAGCGACATTATCGTAATCACCGGCAAAGGCACGGACCCCTTCATCATGGGTCCAAACGGAAACAATACTCCTTGGAGCGATGCAAAGGTCGCCCGCGAGGAACTGGAGAATTTTCTCAAAAAGAAGTAAGGTTGAGTTATGCCCGAACTCCCCGAAGTGCAAACAACCGTAAATGGCCTCAATTCTCGGGTCAAAAACCTGACAATTGTAGATGTCTGGACAGATTATGGAAGTGCCTTTCATAAAGGTAAGGATTCGATAAAGAATCCCGCCTTCTTCAAACAATTTAAAAAAGAAATTGTCGGTGCAAAAATCACCACTGTTACACGACGCGCCAAAAATATTTTAATCCATATCAAAAAGCCGGGTGAAAAATCCCGCAAAAAAATACTCGTCCATATGAAAATGACCGGGCATATTTTATATGCGCGATACGAGTTGGATAAAAATAAATGGACTCCAGCCACAAATGAACCAAAAGCTTTCCATGACCCCTTCAATCGCTTCATCCATTTTGTTATAACGCTTTCAAACGATCGGCAAATCGCACTTTCAGATATGCGAAAATTTGCGAAGGTAACACTCATTGATGATACTCATGATATAAATTCGGGAAAAAGCCTATCCTCGCATTTGATAAATATCGGTCCAGAACCGCTCGACAAAGATTTCAGCTTCGATATTTTTAAATCTCGTCTTGAACGAAAAATAAACGGTAGAATCAAAACGGTTTTAATAGACCAATCAATTATCGCTGGCGTTGGTAATATTTACAGCGACGAAGCTCTCTGGCGTACCGGTTTGCATCCCGAAGAACGCGTGAAAAATATTCCAGATTCGCTTCTTCAAAAATTATATACCGACGTTAAAAAAGTTCTCGAAAAAGGCATTGATTTTGGCGGCGACTCTATGTCGGACTATCGAAACATCGACGGCGAACGCGGAAAATTTCAAGAGGAGCATCAGGCATATCGAAAAACAGGTAAACCATGCACATTGCGCATAAAAAGCCAAAAAAATGGAATATGCCCAGGTATTATTTTGCGGAAAGTGGTTGGTGGACGAAGCGCACATTTTTGCAGCACACATCAAAAATTATTATAAAATCGCAAATAGAGCAATCCCGACCGCGACAGAAACATTCAAAGATTCCTTTTTACCACGCATCGGAATTTCTGCGATTACATCGGCAAGATCAAGAAGTTCACGCTCCACTCCCCCAACTTCATTCCCCGGAATTAACAAAATTTCCAAAGTACCAGAAATTTTCGTGGCAACATCATTCAATAAAACAGATCGTTTATCCTGTTCCAACACAACAACCGATCCACCAGATTTTTTAAAGTTGTTTACAAAAATTTCAACACCTGCCGCATCAATTTGTTCCCACGGCACCGTCGCCTCTGCACCAAGAGCAACTTTTGCAATATCCGCACGCATCCGACCGAAACGATCCTTGGGTGACGGTGTATAGCCCGAAATATAAATCTGCGAAATACCAAAAGCGTCGGCCGTCCTGAAAATTGAGCCGACATTATGCACACTTCGAATATTATTGAGTAAAATTGAAATTTTTAGCATATTCCTATATACTAACAATATGTTAAGCATGATTCCATCCCTACTTACTTACCAACAGGCCGGACCTATGATTATCCGCCTTGTTTTAGGTTTTACACTTTTCTATTTCGGCTGGAAGAAAATAAAAGGCACCGGCGACAGCTCCGGCAGCAACAGCCCTGTTTATGGCGGCATCGAAATGTTTATCTCGATTTTCCTTATTGTTGGGCTTTTCACGCAAATTGCCGCACTTTTGAATGTAATTATTCTCCTTATTAAGCTCGGTTTCAAGGCGAAACAGGGTAAGCTTTTAAACGACGGTATCAACTATTACATTTTGTTGCTCGTCATGGCTCTATCGCTCATGTTCACTGGTCCGGGCTTCTTCGCGTTCGACATCTTCGCCTAAACACTGAAGATTTGCAGTTTTGTGCTTTTTCGTGTTATTGTTTTTGTCTGTGTGTTTTACATTGCGCCTATAGCTGTTTTAGTAGGTAACGTGAAAAGCGATACAAATGTTGTTATGAGATAAAATAGAATATACATGCGCCTATAGCTCAGTTGGTAGAGCATCTCCCTTTTAAGGAGTGGGTCGTTGGTTCGATTCCAACTAGGCGCACAACTGAATCATCGTTATTTTTAGGTCTCGTTTGGGGTACACCCAGATTAGAATATAAATTCTAATAATAAAAACAGCTTGCACATTTTGACATGCAAGCTGTTGAGACTGATTTTTTTCAGGAGAACTTAATCTCGTTGGCAAGGAGACGCGTGACTTCCTCCACGGGATCGGTCGCACCAAGAATTTGGCGCCCCATGACAAGATACTTCGCTCCTGCTTCAATCGCACCGCGTGGCGTGCCGATACGTTTTTGATCGCCTGCGACTAAACCTTCCGAACGGACACCTGGGGTGACCAATTCCATTTTGGGGTAGAGCGATTTCAATGTGGCCGCCTCCTGCGGCGAACATACCAAACCATGCGCGCCAGCACGAAAAGCAATTTCGGCGAGTTTCTTCACCTGATCAAGCGGAATACGAGTGTAGATTTCCTCGCACGCCACCTGGTCCATGGAAGTCAAAACAGTGACCGCCAGAACTTTCGTCGGTTTTCCTTCGAACGACTTGACGACTGCCTTGATCATTTCTTCCCCGCCGGAAGCGTGAACTGTAACGGCCCACGGTGGGTTAGTAGCGAAACGACGCGTGATGTTCTCCAAGGTATTCGGAATGTCGTGGCCTTTGAGATCAACCATGACACGACCATAAACCTGAAGGTCGGAAATAAGGTTGCGATACCCTTCCCAGAAGAACAGGTCATTGACCTTGAGGATGCAACCGGTGGTTCGGAGCCGATCAACGATCGGCAAAACGTCGTCCCAATTCTTGCCATCCAATGCAACAATGATGGGATTTTTTTCTTCGGCAGCCTTGTCGCACCGCGCCATGACGCCATGTTCGATCAAATAACGGCGGACATCGTGAAGGGTCATGCCGGGCCAGACTTCGAGATCGAGACCTTCAGCCTTGAACTTCTCGTGCCAGCCCTGCTGACGATCAACCAAGACGACCAGCGGACCGAGATCCACTTGAGCCTTGATACATTCACGAGCAGGAGCAATTTTCGAGGCCCCGTCGGTAACCACATCGTCAATGATGGCAAACGGTTCGTTGCGCACGAGGCGACCGATAGCCGTCGCTTTCGAAACACGACCTTCTTTGGCCTGTTCGCGAATCGTCACATATGGAAGACCGAGGTTAATCGAGAGTGGGCCGGCAAAACAGCTTACCGCATCAGGAACCTCCCCGAAACGAGCGACGCCAAGACGGCGAAGCGGCATTGCATACACTTCCGCAAGCAAAGCGACCATTTTCGGGTCATTGCGAGCATTACGGAGGTTCATGTAAATGTCCGTCGTGCCGCCCATTTTAAGGGGCAGCCTGCGAGCATTGTCGTGCTTGATGAGTTCGGCATCAGAGTCAAGAAGAGCCCTGATCACTATATCCCGCTCCCACGGAGCGAGCCATTGCGAGTTTCCAATTTTTTTCATTGTTTGTTTTCTCCATGTTCAGTTGTTTATGTGCCAGGATCAGAAAGAGACTCCAAAGCGGAATCCGACATTTGAAAATCCTATTACCAGTTGCTAATACTACAAATCTCCTTAACAATGTCAACACCAACAGTTTTTAGTTTTCTTACCATATATAGTCCTAAAAAACTAGAAACTACGAATTACCGACCATCGTTTTAATAAACATGAGCCGATTGTGAAGCTCTTTTATATAATCTCTATCTGAGAATATGGTTATAATAATCTCCTGAAGGCGGCACAACCGTTTCATCGTTATTTTTAGCTCTCGTTTGGAGTAGACCCTGATTGGAATAGAACTTTTTTAGATTCTAATCCTATTGTCGTTATGACGTAGTCGTCAGAGCGCCTGTGGCGCGTCTGATAAGAGTGAAAAGCACGGAACACTTATTACTGTGCACAAACAGTTCGTTAAAAAGAAAGGGCGTTATGCCTATAAAACTAGAAATAAAAAGCGGGCCACCGTTTAAAAAGCTCCTGAGCTACGGATCGATACTGTCCGACACATCATGGGAACTAACATTCCAATTCCTCCATCCTGAAAAAGGATTATCTGAGAAAGCAATCGCAATCGAGGTGCTGGGTTGTCCCCGCGGCGCATTTTCGAGCGAAGATGATTACTGCTTCATCGGCTTTGGAACCGGCGGACTCGGAGACAAGTATGGTTCTG
>Ga0302281_10001281_pt1 | contig 18359 bp, 8 predicted proteins | sample III_Fen_E1_2_FD_198762 | JGI IMG/M metagenome (GOLD analysis project Ga0302281, IMG submission 198762) | Peat permafrost microbial communities from Stordalen Mire near Abisko, Sweden - III_Fen_E1_2 | ecosystem: Environmental > Terrestrial > Soil > Wetlands > Permafrost | place: Sweden: Abisko...
GCTGAGAATCTCGGCTTTGTATTCGGAGGTGTACCAGAGGCGCTTTTGGCGCTCGGTGACGATTGCGCCGGGGAGGACGGCGTTGACGCGGATGCCATGGGGGCCGGCTTCGTGGGCGACCGTGCGGGTGAGGCCGACGATTGCGGCTTTGGCGGCTACGTAGAGGGTTGCGCCGGTGGTGGGGATGATCCAGGAGATGGAACTCATGTTGATGATGGAGCCGCGGCCGGCTTTTCGCATGGCTGGCAGGACGCTCTGAATCATGAAGAACTGAGGGCGGAGATTGACGGCGATGGATTGGTCGAAGTAATCCGGTGTGACTTCGTCGATGCTGTGGCGCTGATCGTTGGCGGCATTGTTGACGAGGACGTCGATGGTGGCGTGGTTTGCGAGGACGGAGTCGACGGCGGATTTCGACGCAGAAACGTCCGTGAGATCGCAGTGGATGTATTCGGGGGTCGGGCAGCCCTCGACGGTGAGAGAGTGCACGAGGGCGTGTGCGGGTTCGTCATCGATGTCGAGGAAAGCGACGCGGGAGCCCTGGCGAGCGAAGTGTGTGACGATGGATTCGCCGATGCCGGTGGCGCCGCCGGTGACGAGGACGACACGGTCTCGAAGGCTGGGGTAGTGGGCGAATTGGGGTGTGGGTTGGTTCATTTTTCCCTGCGCATGACCTGTGCGGGCGGGGACGCCCGCACGACAGCCGGTCTGGAGACCGGCGCTACATCTTTTGCGATTCCGTTACCATGCAGCCTCGAGTTTAGTGGAGATCGCGGGGGACTTGGTGGCCGCGGCAGCCTTGAAGGAAGTCAAAGTCTGCTCCTTTGTCGGCTTGCATTACGTGTTGGATGTAGAGGGACTGATAGCCGCTGGTCATTGCCTTTTGCGGGGCGGCCCATTTGGCGCGGCGGCTTGCTAGTTCGGCGGCGTCGACTTCGAGGACGAGTGTGCGGGCGTCAACATCGAGGGCGATCCAGTCGCCTTCTTGAACAAGGGCCAGCGGGCCGCCTAGTGCGGCTTCGGGGCTGATATGGAGGACGACGGTTCCATAGGCGGTGCCGCTCATGCGGGCGTCGCTGATGCGGACGATGTCTGTGATGCCGCGGGCGAGGAGCTTGGGCGGGAGGCCCATGTTGCCGACTTCGGCCATGCCTGGGTAGCCGCGCGGGCCGCAGTTTTTGAGCACCATGACGCTGTTTTCGTCGATGGCGAGGTCGGGGTCGTCGATGCGGGACTTGTAGTGCTCGATGTCTTCAAAGACGACGGCCTGGCCGCGATGCTTCATGAGGTGGGGCGATGCGGCGGAGGGTTTGAGGACAGCGCCGTCAGGGCAGAGATTGCCGCGGAGGACGGCGATGCCTCCGGAGGCGACCAGCGGATTGTCGTAGTTGCGAATGACTTCGCTATCCCAGTTTGGAGCGTCCTTGACGTTTTCGCCGATGGTCTTGCCGTTGACGGTGAGGGCGTCTTCGTCGAGCTTTCCGTGGGCGGCTAGTTTGGAGAGCACGGCGGGCAGGCCGCCGGCATAGTAGAACTCCTCCATCAGGAAGCGGCCTGAGGGCTGGATGTCCAGGATCGTGGCGACATCGCGGCCGTACTTGTCCCAGTCTTCGAGGGAATGGGGCACGCCGAGGCGGCCGGCGAAGGCGATGAGGTGAATGAGCGCATTGGTGGAGCCGCCGATGGCTGCGTTGGCGCGAATGGCGTTGCGGAATGCGGCGGGGGTGAGGATTTTGGAGATGCGGAGGTCGTCCTTCACCATCTGGACGATGCGACGACCGGTTTCGTGGGCCATGACTTTGCGGCGGGAGTCGACGGCGGGGATGGCGGCGTTGCCGGGAAGAGAGAGCCCCAACGCCTCAACCATGCAGGCCATGGTGGATGCGGTGCCCATGGTCATGCAGTGGCCGGCGGAGCGGCTCATACAGCTTTCGGCGTCCATGAATTCCTGTTCGGTCATGGTGCCGGCCTTGACTGCTTCGCTGAAGCGCCAAACGACGGTGCCGGAGCCGATGGCTTCGCCACGATAACGGCCGTTCAACATGGGGCCGCCCGACAGGACAATCGTCGGCACGTCGCAACTTGCGGCGCCCATGACGAGCGAGGGGGTGGTCTTGTCGCAGCCGCACATGAGCACGACGCCGTCGACTGGGTTGGCGCGGATGGACTCTTCAACGTCCATGCTGGCGAGGTTGCGGTAAAGCATCGTGGTGGGGCGGACGAGGGTTTCGCCGAGGGACATGACGGGGAACTCGACGGGGAAACCACCGGCTTCCCAGACACCGAATTTCACTCGCTCGGCCAGTTCGCGGAAGTGGGCGTTGCAGGGGGTGAGTTCGGACCAGGTGTTGCAGATTCCGATGACGGGACGGCCATCGAAGATGTCGCCGGGAAAGCCCTGGTTGCGCATCCAGCTACGATGGATGAAGCCATCACGGCCCTTGAGACCGAACCATTCCTGGGAACGCAGTTTCCGCTTCTCCATCCGCTACAACTCCTGACGCGTACGCAATCACGCAACCCCGCTATTTTATGCCAGCCAAGGTGTTTCCATGAGCAGGGGTTTGGGACTGATGGGGACCGCTGGTCGGTTCCTCCCACTCATCGCGATAAAGCTGCGATGAATGGGGCACAGACTAAGCAAAGGTCCGGGCCTAAAGGCCAGGCCAGTTCGACCCCTTTCAGGGGGTTGAAACCCCCTGCTCCCTCCGTAATTTTCGATCTACAATTGCGGCTCAGATCGACAGAAGCTGGGTATACCGCTTTGTGGGACACCGTCTCCCTTCCGTGGGTGCATACTGATATGTAGGCTGTTTTGAGGCTGAGCCCTCCCCTTGGGTTCATCGGTACATGACCCGGCCTTTACACTTGATAGGCACACAGATAGCCCGGCCAGACAGACATTGAGCACACCGGCGGCCGTTGGCACAGACGAGAATTCGGCATTGTTTTGAGTCCCAAGTCTGACTCGAAGTCCGATGCTGGTGCAAGGCGAGAAATCTCAACAAGAAAGAGAATCACCGAGAGGGTACTATGACGGTTGCTGCGCGTTATCCTGGAATCCGCATTACTGCCAACGGAAATCAGCTCGTCTCCTATCACACTGAGACGCGCATTGCCGACGCCGGAGTTTTCTACCCAATCACGCCCTCGACCGAGGGCGGTGAACTCTTTCAGCAGGCCTATGCCGAAGGCCATCTCAATGTATTCGGCCACAACACCATCGCCATTGAGACGGAAGGCGAGCATGCGGCGCAGGGCGGAGCGATTGCTCACTCTGTATGCGGCAAGCGCGTGGTGAATTTCACTTCAGGCCAGGGGATTGTGTACGGCGTGGAGCAGTATTATCACGCTCCGGGCAAGGGCTCGACGATGGTTCTTGAAGTGGGTGCCCGCGCGCTGACCAAGCACGCGTTGAACGTGCACTGCGGCCATGACGATATCTACGCCGCGCTCGACACCGGCTGGATCATGTTGATGGGCAAAGACGCGCAGCAGGCCGCCGACCAGTCGCTGATTCTGCGCCGCGTGACGGAGCTTTCGTTGACGCCCGGCATGAACATCATGGACGGGTTCCTGACGACGCACCTGGAGCGCACGTTCTATAAGCATGAGTCGGAACTGATTCGCGAGTATCTGGGCGCTCCGGACGACATTATCGATTGCCCGACCGATGCGCAGAAGGCGCTTTTTGGAGCGACGCGGCGGCGGGTTCCGAAGATGATGGACCTGACCAGCCCGATTCTGCTGGGGCCGGTGCAGAATCAGGAACACTACATGCAGGGCATCGTTGCCCGGCGCAACAATTTCTCTGAACCGATTCTCCAGTTCCTTGAGGAAGCGTATAAGGATTTCGGCGAGTTGACGGGCCGCAAGTACGGGCTGCTGTCTGAGTACAAGACAGACGATACCGATACGGTGTTTGTGTCGCTCGGGTCAGCGGCGGAGAACATTGAGGCTGCGGTTGACTACCTGCGCGAGACGCGTGGGGTGAAGGTTGGGTCGATCCATGTGAATGTGATTCGGCCGTTCCCGGAGGCCGCTGTGGTTGCGGCGCTCAAGGGCAAGAAGAACGTGATTATCCTTGAGCGGACGGATGAGGCGCTCTCGCCGGACAACCCGCTTGGCCGCGATATTCGGACTGCGCTCTCGAAGGCGATTGTGACGGAAGGCCGTCCGGCGCAGGAAGGTCTGCCGGCTCTCTCGCTCAGCGATGTGCCGAAGCTTTTTGGCGGGACCTATGGATTGGGTTCGCGCGACTTCCGTCCCGAACACGTGATTGGCGCTTACGAATTTGTTACCGGGGATCGGGCGCGCAAGGATGGCAAGCGCGCATCGGATGGCGTTTCGTTCATGGTTCTCGGCATCGACCACCCTTACGCTGTGGTTGGGGATGAGACCCCTTCGCTGCTGCCTGAGGGGGCGGTTGCGGTGCGGTTGCACTCGATTGGCGGGTGGGGCGCGATCACCACGGGCAAGAACCTGGGCGCCATCATTGGCGACTTGAACGATCTGCTCTACGAGCGGGACGGCCTGGTGGACGACTTCGGCAATCCCAAGGAAGTGATCCATGTAAGCGCCAACCCCAAGTATGGCTCTGAGAAGAAGGGCTCGCCGACCAGCTACTTCATGGTTGCCGCGAAGGATCGCATTCGCGTGAATTGCGACCTGCGGCATGTGACGACGGTTCTGTGCTGCGATCCGAAGGCCTTTACCCACCTGAACCCGCTCGACGGGATGGCGCCTGGCGGGAGCCTGGTGTGGGAGTCGGACGAAGAGGGCGAGCAGGCGTGGGAGCGGTTGCCCCTGTGGGCGCGCAAGCAGATTATCGACAACAACATTCGCGTGTTCACGCTGCCGGGCTTCAACATTGCCAAGAAGGCCACCGACCGCGGCGATCTGCAGCTGCGCATGCAGGGCAACGCGTTCCTCGGGGCGTTTTTCGCAGTGAGCACGCTGCTGAAGGAGTTTGGAATCACGCAGGAGCAGTATCGCGACGTGGTCCACAAGCAGTACGTGAAGAAGTTTGGCAAGCTGGGTGATGCGGTTGTGCAGTCGAACATGGAAGTGATGATGCAAGGGTTCGACCAGGTGAAGGAGATCAAGATCGGCGCGCTGGCAGCGTCTGATCGGTCGAGCCTTCGCGGCCAGGCGCTGTTGCCGATTCTGGAAAACATTGAAGCCTTCGCCACTGCTGGTAGCTCCTGCGGTACCGGCCGCCGTTCGACTCCAGTGCCGGCTGGCCAATCGAAGCGCGCACCTGTGGCCAGCATCACGAACTTCGACTCGCAGTTCCGGTCGACCTATGGCTACAATCAGCCCGCAACGCCCTTGTCGGCGATGGGCGTGATTGCAGCAGCCACTGGCGACACGGCTTCAAAGTATGTTGCACGCCGCGAAACTCCTCTTTACATCCCTGAGAACTGCACACAGTGCATGGAGTGCATCTCGGTTTGCCCGGACACGGCTCTGCCGAATACGTCGCAGGATTTGAGCACGATGCTTACGACGGCGGTTCGCTACTACGTGGCTGATTCTGAAGATCGCGTGAAGCTGCTTGGCGCCATCCCGACTATTGACAAGCTGGCCCGCCAGCGGATGGTGGCGGACTTGAAGGTGGGAACACCGATGCCGACGATCCTGCGCGAGGTGACCGAGCAGGTTGAAGGCATTTCAGCGGTGGCCAAGAAGCAGTTCTTCGACATCATTGAGAAGGTGCCGATGGCTTACCAGAAGGTGAATGCCATCTTCTCGTCGCCCGAGCGCAAGTCGCCTGGATCCGGCGGCGTGTTCTCGATTTTTGTGAGCGACCTGTGCAAGGGCTGCGCTGCCTGCGTGACCGCTTGCGGTGACCACATGGCACTGAAGATGGTGCCTGAGACCGAAGAAGTGAACACCGAGCACGAGACCGGTACCGGGTTCCTGGATCTGCTGCCTGATACGTCGCAAAAGTATCTTGGCCTGTTCAATGCGGCGAATCCTGCGGACTCGAAGACAGCAACGCTGCGCAACATGCTGATGGTTCGCACCAATTACGATGCGCTTGTCTCTGGCGATGGCGCATGCGCAGGTTGCGGCGAGAAGAGCGTACTGCGCTCGATAGCGGCGGTGACCGAGGCTTACATGCGCCCCGTCTACCACGCCAAGAGCGATCGCTTCATCAACAAGGCCGGCGAGCTGGAGAAGAATGGCGCTGCCCGTCTAGCCAAGCTGCAGGCAACCAGCCCCGCTGAATACGCACTGCTGCGTCAGGCCGTCGCACATCTTATCCTTGGCCTCGGCGGCGAAGACGAAGACGACACCCGCGCGCGCATTGCCGCCTATGAAGCTGCCAACGGGCTGCTCACCGACGCACAGTTGGTGGAAGCTATCGCCGCTGTGCTGCTGGTGGAGGCATTCAACCACAAGAACCTGCAGCCGATCGACGGTCGCGCAGCGAATGGCATGAGCGTGATGGCGATGGCCGCCCACACCGGGTGCAATACGGTTTATGGATCCACTGCACCGAACAATCCTCACCCGTATCCCTGGATGAATTCGCTGTTCCAGGATGGTGTTACGGTGGGCTGGCTGATGGGCGAAAGCTTTATCGTGGACCACGCCCGCCGCTCCGTTATCCCAGAGCGCCTTGCGGACATCATCCTTACGCGGGAGGCTAGCTCGGCAGGAGACGGCGCGTCATCGGATGGCGGAAGCTCAGACGTGATCGATGCAGAACAGTATTACCACCTCACCCACTTCACCGACGCGCTGATGACGGACCAGGAGATCGTTGAGTTGCCCAAGGTTTGGGTTGTGGGCGGCGACGGCGGCATGGGCGACATCGGCTACCAGAACATGTCGAAGGTGATTTTGCAGAACCGGCCGAACGTGAAGGTATTGATGCTCGACACGCAGGTTTACTCGAACACAGGCGGCCAGAACTCGGACTCAACCCCGATGCTTGGCGGCAACGACATGAACGTGTTTGGCGCAGCCACGCAGGGCAAGAACACGGAGAAGAAGACCGTTGCCGAAACGTTCCTGGCTGGACACGGCTCGCCGATGGTTTCTCAAGTGTCGATGGCCAACGCTCCGAAGCTCTACCGGGCGATTCTGGACGGCCTGGAGTATCGCGGCACATCGTTCATCCAATCATTCACCACATGCCAGCCTGAGCACGGCGTGGCGGACGACATGGCTCTGCACCAGGCGCAGCGCGTACGCGATTCGCGTGGCGTGCCGGAGTTTGTGTTCAACCCGCGGCTTGGCGAAACCTACCAGGAAGCGCTCGATCTGAAGGGCAACCCGTCGATCGATCTGGACTGGTATGAGACGAAGTCGAAGACCACCGGCGAGACGACGCGCTACACGGTCGCTCACTGGTGCACGACGGAAGCTCGCTTCCGCAACCACCTGAAGAAGATCAAGCCCGAGGCGGCTGCGAAGTTGGTCCACCTGGACAACATGCTGGTGAGGATCAGGCAACAGGATGTTGTTTATCGCTACTACCTGGACCCGAAGCACCGCGCGTTCATTCCTGACTTTGGCGTTTACATCAAGTGGGAAGAGGACGGCAAGGTGGAGTATCGCGCGCTATCGCGGCAACTGGTGATGTTCTGCGTGGAGCGGCGCAAGTCGTGGCGGATGCTGCAATCGAAGGCCGGCATCGTGAACAAGGAATACGTTGCGCAGAAGGCGATTCTCGCGGAGGTTGATGCGGGGAAGATCTCGTTGGATGAGCTGTTCGCACGCGGCAGCGAGCTGGTGGCTGAGCGGGTTGGCGGGGGAGTGCTGGCGAAAGCGTAGGTATCCCTTCTGTGTCAGAGTGGTTCAGTGCTCGCAATAGAGCACGAATCACTCTGAGGTAATCGTCTCGAGTCCTCGGGGTGGAGCTTCCACAGAGAACGCTGCTACGATTACCAGACGGTTGCTCCGTCCAAGAACCGCAGTAAGAATTGAGAGATCGATGTCTGGTCCAGAGAATTCCATCTCAAGCTCCTCGCCCCTCGAGCTCCTTTCCCAAATCCTTGATTGCAGATGGGCAAACATTGAAGAAGCTCGACAACGTAGCCTTCCAATCTTGAAGCGCCTGTCGGAAACCATTGAAAGCGTGCCCGGACCAGATTCAGACACGAGCGTCGTGGTTGATGGTTCGGTGGCTCGGCACGAGTGCACAAAAGGGAGCGACCTTGACTGGATGCTGCTTGTGGATGCCCAGGCAAACGCGGACCATCAAGAGATTCTGCTGGGCATTCGGAACGCCCTGAGTGCCAAGGAGACAAGCGGCAAACAAACCCTCTTCTCTGAGTTGGGCCTTAAAGAACCTGGGCCGGAAGGAACTTTCGGGACACTGGCGTTCAGCCAGCCATTGACTCACTACATTGGCGGTGAAAATGATTCAAATTCCAACACTACTCGCCGTGTGTTGCTGCTCCTGGAAGGCCTGCCTATTGGCAAGCGCCGGGAGGCCTTCGATCGAGTCCGTAAGAACATCCTGAAACGGTATCTGATTGAAGATAAAGGTTTGCTACACAGGGGTATTGATGGGGAGTCCCGCTGGGTTCCATTGTTTCTCCTAAATGATTTCGCACGCTATTGGCGGACGATGGCGGTTGATTTTTCCTACAAGCAGTTCAATCGTGGCGGCAAAGGGTACGCGTTGCGAAGCATCAAGCTGGGAACTTCAAGAAAGCTTCTATTCGCCTCGGGGCTTCTGGCCTGCTTCTGGTGCGATCCAGCGGTGTCACACACTGAGAATCGGGAGCCCAAGACTCAAAGCCTGATCGACTGTCTGGAAGTGTTCCTCTCGAACACGCCTCTGGAGAGGTTCGCGCTATTCTTTCGGTCGAACCTTCAAATTGCGCCGTCAACGTTCCTTGAGGACTGTGCGCGAGAGTTGTTTGGGTCCTACGATGATTTTCTTTGCTTGCTAAACGATGAGCAAAAGCGCGATCATCTCGAGAAGCTCGATCCCGGCTCCCAAGACACATCCGAAATCTTCGCTGAGGCGAGAAAGATCCGCCACCGGTTTCGTTTGGCGATTCAAGAAGTATTCACTGGAAGCGAATCACCAATTCGGGAGCACAGTATTGCAAAGGGGATATTCTGATGGTCCTCATCGGATTTTCGACAGGTGCAGTTGCTCGCGGAGACTTTGAACCTGCCCTTGCGCTCTTGGGGGCCACTTCAATGACAGCGGTGGAGTTGTCGGCTCTGCGGTTCGGTGAACTCCCAGGCCTGATCAGTGCTCTCCCGCACTTAGACCTCAGACAGTACTCTTATGTTTCAATTCACGCCCCAAGCAGTTTCCCCGAAGCCAATGAAGAAAATGTCGTAGGGCTTCTGGAAAGCGTCGCAGCGAATCAACCGATCATCCTTCACCCCGATGCTATCTTTGATTTCGGAATCTGGCAGGGACTAGGAAGCCGGGTTGCAATTGAGAATATGGACCGACGGAAAGAGGTTGGGCGGAGCGCTGAAGAACTTAGCTATTTTTTTGAAAAACTCCCAGAGGCCCGACTTTGCCTCGACTTGGCGCACGCGCATCAGGTTGATCGAACTATGACGGAAGCTTACAGAATCCTGAAGACATTTGGCGATAGGGTCTGCCAGCTTCATGTAAGCGAACTAGACTCAACTGGCCACCATCATCCGCTGTCTTTTGGAACCATGCGAGCGTTTGCAGAGATTGCGTCTATGATTCCGCCCGAGGCGGCAATAATTCTTGAATCCCTGAACCCGCTGAGCGGAGCCAATCCCCAATCTCAGATCAATTGGATTGAGCAGGAAGCAAGGAGAGCTTGCGTTTCGCTAGGGAGATCTGACCGGTCTTCAGAATTTGCGGCTGTGACAGCCCCTTTCGGCCTTATGAACCGGGCGGTTACAGCATGACGCGAGGCAGTTTGGGTCGGTCCGGCTTGTCAACGTCGATCGGGAAAGTTCCCGACGACGTCTAGAAGGGTGAAGTGCAACGCCATTTGCGCTATCTTCACCTCTGCTCATGGCAACCGAGCCATGAGGACTTGGCATAAACGATCTGGCAGACCGACAATCAGCTGTTAAAGCCTAAGTTGCGTATTTCAGGCTGCCGCCGCAGTCGGGGTGGCCGCATGGAGAGCTGATTTCCATCCTTTTTGCGATGCCTTCGCAATACTGGCTGCAATATTTCGCGTGGCTGGGCGGGATGCAGATGCAAGCGGCGTTTCTGCATTTCTATTTGCTGGCCACCGAGGAATCGGAACCGGGGGATGGAAGGCCATAGATAAACGAACGAAAAGACTATAGATATCCCAGGTTAGCTTGGCCGCTGGCGCGGCCGCCGCGAACCTGGGGCACCCCGGCACACTAGGCACACTGGGCACACCGGGGAGGGTGGGAACGCCGGCGGGTCTCTCCGATCAGAATTACATCGTTAAATATCCTATTATGAACAGCATAATTCCGCCTCATATTTCTTAGTCGATTACGCTCATATTTTATGAATCGTCTCATGCTATATTGCCATCAGAACAGTTGGTTGACTGGCTGGGCCTGGAGGCTCGGCGGCTGTCAGTTCCGAAGCATCAATTTGGACGATGAACTCTATGACAGTCACTGGTTGGGGGCGGTTTTGGGAGGTCGTATCCAGTGAGCACTACTTGTCTGGCGGATCGGGCTTGGGGTTCGAAGCGTCAGGATGGTTCGTTTTGAACTGACAGAGAACTGCGGCGATGGTTGGGTAAGAGCTGGGGGCTGAGGGCAAAGTTTATGGCGATTCGTTGGGACAAATTTACGGTGAAGTCGCAGCAGGCGATGCAGCAGGCGCAGACGCGGGCTGCCGAACTTGGCAACCCTGAGGTGATGCCGGTGCACCTGCTGCTGGCGCTGGTGGAGGATCGCGAGGGCGTGATTCCCGCGGTGCTGGAGAAAATCGGTGTGCCGACTGAGCGGCTGGAGAGCGATCTGCACCAGATTGAGGAGAAACTGCCTCGAGTTGCGGGATCGGCCAGCCAGCCGGGCTTGAGCCAGGTGCTCAACAAAGCGCTGGAGCAGGCCTTCAAAGAGGCCGCGAACTTCAAAGACGAATATGTGTCGACGGAGCATTTGTTGCTGGGCGCCGCGCACGTGAAGGGCGATGCGGCGCGCGATGCGCTTGTAGCGCTGGGCGCTACGCATGAGGCCATTTTGCAGGCGCTGACGGCGGTGCGTGGGTCGCAGCGGGTGACGGACCAGAACCCTGAGGGGAAGTTCCAGGCGCTGGAGAAGTATGCCAAGGACCTGACGGAGCTGGCGCGGCGCGGGAAGCTGGACCCGGTGATCGGGCGCGACGAGGAGATTCGGCGCGTGATCCAGGTGCTGAGCCGGCGGACAAAGAACAATCCGGTGCTGATTGGCGAGCCGGGCGTGGGCAAGACGGCGATTGTGGAGGGGCTGGCGCGGAGGATTGTCAGCGGCGACGTGCCGGAGAGTTTGAAGGACAAGCGGGTGATCTCGCTGGATCTGGGGTCGATGCTGGCCGGGGCGAAGTATCGCGGGGAGTTTGAAGACCGGCTGAAGGCAGTGCTGAAGGAGATTGAAGAGTCGAACGGGCAGGTTGTGCTGTTTATCGATGAACTGCATACGCTGGTGGGCGCGGGCGCGGCTGAGGGCGCGATTGACGCGAGCAACATGCTGAAGCCGGCGCTGGCGCGGGGAGAGCTGCGGGCGATTGGCGCAACCACGCTGAATGAGTACCGGAAATACATCGAGAAGGATGCAGCGCTGGAGCGGCGGTTCCAGATTGTGTATGTTGGCGAGCCGAACGTGGAGGACACGATCGCGATTCTGCGCGGGCTGAAGGATCGCTATGAGGCGCACCACAACGTGCGCATCAAGGATGCGGCGATTGTGGCGGCGGCCACGCTGTCGCATCGGTATATCAGCGACAGATTTTTGCCGGACAAGGCGATTGACCTGGTGGACGAGGCGGCGGCTTCGCTGGCGATCCAGATTGGGTCGGTGCCGACGGAGATTGACCAACTGGAGCGGGAGAAGACTTCGCTGGAGATCGAGCGCGAGGCGTTGAAGCGCGAGACGGACACGAACAGCGTTGCGCGGCGGAACGAGGTAGAGCGCGCGGTGGCGACGTTGACGGAGAAGATTACCGCACTGCGCGCACGGTGGACGCACGAGCGCGAGGCCATCAATCGGATTAGTGAATTGAAGAAACGGATTGAGGCTTTGCGGTTTGAAGCGGAAGAGCAGACGCGCAAGGGAATGCTGGAGCGTGCCGCGCAGATCCAGTATGGCGAGCTGCCAAAGCTGGAGGCGGAGCTGAAGCAACTGAGTGCGCTGCAGGACGGCAACGCGGGCGTGGCGCGGATGCTGAAGGAGGAGGTAGACGAAGAGGACATTGCTGGGATCGTGAGCAAGTGGACGGGGATTCCTGTGTCGCGGATGCTGGAAGGCGAAGTGAAGAAGCTGGTGGAGATGGAACAGCGGCTGAGGGAGCGCGTGATCGGCCAGGATGCGGCGTTGACCGTGGTGGCGAATGCGATTCGTCGATCGAGGGCGGGGCTGAGCGACCCGAGAAGGCCGATTGGTTCTTTTATTTTTCTTGGACCGACTGGTGTGGGAAAGACAGAAACGGCGCGGGCTCTGGCGGAGTTTCTCTTTGATGATGAGCAGGCGCTGGTGCGCATCGACATGAGCGAGTACATGGAGAAGCACGCAGTTGCCAGGCTGATTGGCGCGCCGCCGGGATATGTGGGTTACGACGAGGGTGGGCAGTTGACCGAGGCGATTCATCGGCGGCCGTATGCGGTGATTCTGTTTGACGAGATTGAGAAGGCGCATCCGGATGTGTTCAACATTCTGCTGCAGGTGATGGACGATGGGCGCTTGACAGATGCGAAGGGCAGAACCGTGGACTTCAAGAACACGGTGCTGATTATGACGTCGAACCTGGGCGCAGCTGCGCTTGCGGGCGAGGCGTTGATGACCGAGCATGACTTCGACATGGCGCGCGAGAGCGTAATGAGGGTGCTTCGCGAGCACTTCAGGCCGGAGTTTCTGAATCGCGTGGATGATACGGTGATCTTCAGGCCGCTGGGAACAGCTCAGATGGGGCAGATATTGGAGCTGCGGTTGAACGAGGTGAGGAAGCTGCTGGAAGACCGGAAGATTTCGCTGGAACTGACTGAGTCGGCGCGGCAACTGATTTTGAAGGCTGGGTCGGATGCGGCTTACGGGGCGCGTCCGCTGAAGAGGGCGTTGCAACGGATGATTCAGGATCCGCTGGCGATCAAGATACTCAACGGGGAGGTTCTGCACGGAGCGCATGTGAAGATCGATGTGGATCGGAAGTCGAATGCGCTGGTGTTTGAGCCGATGGGCCGGGAGGCGATGGCATAAAAGCAGCGAGTCAGCAGGTCAGCGAGTTAGCGAGAATGTGCGGGGTCTTGCGGGTTGTTGTCCGCGAGGCCCTTTTTGTTTGAGACAGCACAAGGGTTGTCGTCGGCCATTATGCGGGAAACTTCACAATAAATTGATTAACTAAAACCACTTGCGAGCATTGTGCTGCCGGGCTAGACTGGTGCGCATGAAAACGACTGCGTTCCTTCCCCTCAGATCGCTTATAGTCGCGCGGCGCTCGCTGATCGTCGCGCTGCTGGCTTTGACAACAACAATTTCGCTTTCTGCGCAGGACTGGGCAAAGGCGCGGCTCGAAGCATCTCCGCGGCATCGCGAGTATGTGACGCTGAAGCATGGGGACCGGAGGCTGCAGGCGTTTGTGGTGTACCCGGAGGTAAAGGGCAAGGCTTCGGTGGTGATTCTGATCCACGAGATCTTCGGGTTGAGCGACTGGGCGAAGGAGATGGCGGACGAGCTGGCGGCGGAGGGGTTCATCGTTGTTGCTCCTGATCTGCTCTCGGGGTTTGGGCCAGGGGGCGGGGGATCGAGCGAGTTCGCAAGCATGGACGCGACGGTGAAGGCAGTGTCGATGCTGGACCCTGCGGTGGTGCTGGCCGATCTGGATGCGGCGGCCGACTACGGGAAGCACTTGCCGGCGGCGAATGGGAAGATCGCTGTGGCGGGATTCTGCTGGGGCGGGGGCAAGTCGTTTGCGTTTGCGGCGCACCGGAAGGATCTGTCGGCGGCGTTTGTGTTTTATGGGCCGGGACCGGCGGATGTGACGACAATTACGGCGCCGGTGTATGGGTTCTACGCGGGGAACGACGCACGGATTGGGGCCACGGTTCCGGCGACGACTGATGCTATGAAAGCTGCTGGAAAGTTTTATGAGCCAGTGACCTATGATGGCGCGGGGCACGGGTTTATGCGGGCGGGCGAGGATCCGGGGAACACGGTGCCGGGGAACAAGACGGCGCGGGAGCAGGGGTTTGCGCGGCTGGTGAAGTTGCTGAAGGGATTGAAGCAGGTGTCCTTGATCGACAACCATGGTATGGAGAACGGCGGACGGACGATGGTGGCGGGGAAGGCGGACGCCGAGCCGGTTATTTGTCATGATGCCGCAGCCGTGGGGACACGGTAGGGGGTACGCGGAGCAATTTTCGCGCGGCAGGTCGTCTGGAGAGTGCCCCTGAGGGCCAGGAGGCCCTCAGGACAGCCGGTCAGGAGACCGGCGCTACATTCAGCTTGCTACTTTGCGAGGGCGGCTTCGACGGCTGCGGTGACTTCGGGAGAGTCGGGGGTGGTGGCGGGTTCGAAACGGGCTACGGGCTTGCCGGAGCGATCGAAGAGAAACTTGGTGAAGTTCCACTTGATGTCGCCGCCGAACTGGGGATCAGTGTCCTTGCCGGTGAGGAAGGTGTAGAGGGGATCCTTGTCGTCGCCCTTGACGGAGACTTTGGACATCATAGGAAAGGTGACGTTGTATTTGTTGGTGCAGAAGGTCTTGATTTCAGCGTTGGTGCCCGGCTCCTGGGACATGAAGTTGTTGGCGGGGACGCCGACTATGACGAAGCCCTTGTCTTTGTATTTCTCATACAGGGATTCGAGGGCGGCGTACTGGGGCGTGAAGCCGCACTTGCTGGCGACGTTGACGATGAGGACGACTTTGCCCTTGAAGCTGCCCAGGTTCACGGGCTTGCCGTCGATGGAATCCATGTTGAAGTTGTAGATGGATGTGGACTGGGCGCTTAGGCCGAGGCTGAGAGCACAGAAGATTAGGAACAGGGTGAATTTGCGCATGGGGAACCTCCGGGGAAATTGCTGGCTGTGAGCTAGAGACGCGGTGGGGTGGGGGATTGTTTCGGACGCACCGCCGCCCGTGCATTACGAGATTCGGCCCGGACGGCTACGCCGAGATTGCCTTCTCGGAATTCGCGGCTGTGCGGCAATGCTCCGCGTTGAGCAGAGCTCCATGGACGATCATCTGTAGATATGCTTCGTAGAGCAAACCGCGTTCTGCGGCCTGAGCGCGGGCCTTGGCGATGTCGTCGGGGTCGAGGCGGAAAGTGATGCTGGATTCGGACGCGCGCCTCATCGCCGTGCCGTGGCCGAGACGGCCCTCTTCTCCCGCCTTTTCAAATTCGTCGGCGAGAGCATCTTCGTTCGCTTCCCACCAGGCAGCCTCTTCCGCTTCATTCGCGAATGTCTTCTGCTTGAGTTCTTCCAGCATCGCGGCTCCTCTTCTGTGTTGCGAAGTACCGCCGGATTCTTGCCTTTGCCGGCCACGCGGTAACTACTCGTGTGTTGCCATTGCGTATTGTGGAAACGACGACCAGAACCCGTCCTTGATCTGTTTCGCCGGCCTGAACAACCCGCTCTTCGCCGTTGCGAACGTAAGAGTCAAGATCGATCTGCCAATTGATTAATACTTGCTCCGCATCCGCGGGTAAAATCCCATGTCGCGCAAGGTGGCCAATGTTCTCTTCGTCCCAATCGAAGTAAGCGGTCGACATCGTCTTTTTGGCCGCCTCATTTCACTTGTAAATAATGGTAGCTACGTCGTGTTTATTTGGCAACTACTGGCGAAGCTCGACGAGGGTTGCACCCTGGCCGCCTTCGTTTTGGGGGGCTTCGGCGATGGTGGCGACGTGGGGGTGGGATTTGAGGAAGTCGCGGACGCCGCGGCGGAGGATGCCTGCTCCATGGCCGTGGATGATGCGGACGCGCGGCAGGCCTGCGAGGAAGGCACGGTCGAGGTATTTCTCGAGCTCTCCGGTGGCTTCGTCGACGGTGCGGCCGATGAGGTTGATCTCCATGCGCATGTCATCGGTATTGGCGCTGGTGACGGTGACGTGGACGCCTCGCTGTTTGCGGGCGTCGGCGAGCGGGTCGGGGCGGCTTTTCCCCGGCCCTGACTCTCGACCAAAGGGCTGCGGCTCGCAGAGCTCGTCGCGCTTGACGCGCATTTTGATGGGGCCGAGGGCGACTTCGAATAGGTCCTTTTCGACTTCGCGGACGACGGTGGCGACCTTGTTCATTGACTTGATGAGGACCTGGTCGCCGGGGGCGATGTGCTTGAGGAGGTGCGGCTGGGCGTTGGCGTCGCCGACGTCAGAGCCGGTGCGGTGGGCGACGACGGTCTGGTTGAAGCTCTCCTGAAACTCACGGCGGAGGCGGGTCATGCGGCGCTCGGCTTCTTTGGAGAGCTTTTGCTGGGCGGTGCGGTCTTCGATGGCGCGAACGGTTTCGCGCATCTGGAATTCGAAGTCTTTGAGCAGCGAGGCGAGCTTGGTTTCGAGTTCGCGGGTGCGATTGCGCAGCTCGACGTCGCCTTCGCGGGCGAGTTTGGCGCGGAGCTGGTTGAGGGCGTACTGCTCTTCGCGGGTGGCTTTGCGGTCGTATTCGAGCTGGGCGACTTCGTTGTGGAGGCGCTCAAGGAATCGGGCGATATCGACCTGCTGGGAGGTGAGGCGCTGGCGGGCGGAGGCGATGATTTCAGCGTTGAGGCCGAGGCGCGCGGCGGTTTGGATGCCGGCGGATGCGCCGGGGACGCCAAGCTGGAGCTGGTAGTTGGGAGCGAGGGTTGCCTCGTCAAAGCCGGCGGCGGCGTTGAGTACACCGGGGGTGGTGGAGGCGTAGACCTTGAGCGATGTGTGGTGGGTGGAGATGAGCGACCAGGCCTGCGCGGCGAGGAAGTGGCTGGCAATGGCAACGGCGAGGGCGGAGCCTTCTTCAGGATCGGTGGCGGAGCCCAGCTCATCGAGGAGGACGAGGGAGCGGGCATCGGCAAGCTGGGAGAGGCGGTTGAGGTTGAGGATGTGGGCGGAGAAGGTGGAGAGCGCGGCCTCGATGGATTGGGCGTCGCCGATGTCGGCGAGGAAGGCGGTGAAGACGGGGAGATGGGCTGCGGCGGCGGGGACGGGAAGGCCGGCCTGGGCCATCATGGCGAGGAGAGCGGTGGTCTTGAGGGTGACGGTCTTGCCGCCGGTGTTGGGGCCGGAGATGATGAGCTGGCGATGGGCGGAGGTTAGCTCGAGGGTGATGGGGACAATGAGGCTCCCCCCGATGGCTCCGGCGTTGGTTTTGAGGCGGTTTTCGAGCAGCGGATGGCGGGCGGCCTCGAGGCGTAGGGAGTCGGGGCCGAAGATGGGGACTACGCAGTCGAAGTCGCGGGCGAAGCGGGCTCGGGCGAGGAGGCTGTCGACCAAAGCGAGGACGCGGGCGCCGTCGACGAGGGACTGGGCGTAGATGCCGACCTGGCGGGTGAGGGCTACGAAGATGCGATGGATTTCGGCCTGTTCCTCTTCAAGGAGTCGGACGAGCTCGTTGTTCTGCTCGATGGTTTCGAGGGGCTCGACGAAGACGGTTTGGCCGGAAGAGCTGGCGCCGTGGACGACGCCGGAGACGCGGCGTTTGAGTTCGGCGCGGACGGGGATGACAAAACGGTCGCCGCGGATGGTGATGACGTCGTCCTGGGTGGAGCCGTCAGAGGAGAGCTTGCGGAGGGCGGCGCGGAGGGATTCTTCAATGACGCGCTGCTGGCGCTCCTGATCGCGGCGGATGCGGTGAAGCTCGGGGGAGGCGTTGTCAGCGAGGGAGCCGTCGGGCTGAATGGTGCGCTCGATGGTCTCGGCAAGGGGACGGAGCGATGTGGTGAGAGTGGCGGAGCGCTGGGAGAGGCCGGGGAGTTTGCCGGCTAGGCGGGCGGCAGGCGACTGGAGCAGGGATTGCCAGGAGGCTACGTCGTTGGCGAGGCGGGCGACGGACTGGAACTCGGCGGCTTCGAGGGCAGCGCCTGGGATGCGGGCTTTGTCGGCGACTTGAGTGGGGTCAAAGAGGCCGCCGAGGGGGATGGATATCTGTTCGCTGAGAAGCAGGCGGAGCTCGGCAACGAGCTGGTGCTGGTCGGCTATCCAGGCTTCGTCGGATGAGGGCCAGAGAGCGAGGATGGCTTGGCGGCCGATGGCGGAACTGGCGAATCCGCCGACTAATGCAAGCAGATGGTC
>Ga0302281_10001294_pt1 | contig 18264 bp, 26 predicted proteins | sample III_Fen_E1_2_FD_198762 | JGI IMG/M metagenome (GOLD analysis project Ga0302281, IMG submission 198762) | Peat permafrost microbial communities from Stordalen Mire near Abisko, Sweden - III_Fen_E1_2 | ecosystem: Environmental > Terrestrial > Soil > Wetlands > Permafrost | place: Sweden: Abisko...
TTTCACAAGCTGCACATTTGAGCGGAGTCTGGGGCAGCGAATTTCCGCATTGACAATGCGAAAAGTCCATTTTTTTTTGCAACCCCTGTCACCTTCCATATGGCTTGTTGCAACCCGCTTATTAAATTTGCCATTTCGACAAGTTTAGGTACACGGAAGTACCATTCTATGCGTATGATAATTAGTGTTGTTGTTTCCCATACGCTTTCGTACATAGCCAATGCAATGTTGGGAAATGCCATGGATAATGCCCATGTGACCACATTTAAGCCCAAAATAAAGAACCCCAGCAGCGCGCAGAAAAGCGTCAAGCACAACACATATAGCAAGGCAATTATGGGGATGTCCATCCAAATGAAGAGTAGCAGCACCAAAATGGTAGGAGCCAAAAATTCAGCCCTCATCCTGCGGTAGAGAGGTGTAAAATGTCGGATATCACATACTTCACCATTGACATTGAGAACCGCGGGGACAGTGCCATGCACAATGGCATCGTCAGCATTGGAGTTTGCATTGCTCATGGCGCTGATGACCCAGCACCGGAGAAGCACCGCTTTGACCTGGCTCCGCTTCCAGGGCAAGTCTTTGAAGAGCGCTGCCTCATCGAGTTTTGGCACCGCAACGATGAGATGCGCGCACTGCTCGCTCGCCTGACGGCGAATCCTATGCCCGCGCTCGAAGGGATTGCGGCGTTTCGTGCGCTTTTGGATCGCTTTGAGAACCCAGTGATTCTGAGTGATAATTCAAGCTATGACTTTGGCTTTATCAATTATTACCTTGATGTGGCTGGTCTTCCCTCCCTGCGCTACGATGCGACACGCACCAAGTACATACCACTCTATGACACGGACTGCTATGCGCGTGGTGCCACACACATGAGCTACGACGATCGCTGGGTGGATGATGCGGTGGTTGCGCAGAAACTTGGCGACTCAAGAGGCAGGTTCCCCTCCAAGGAGCTGGTGGATCACATGCCTGAAAACGACGCAGAGTACATTTGGCGCATGCACATGGCAGTAATAAAAAATAATGGATGCTAGACGGTTAGCCAAAGAGCAGCGTGCTCGTGCGCGCATCCGTAAGTATGCGTTTCTCGATAGACCTCAAGCGTGGTGCACGGGGACAAGTAAGGCGTTTTGGGCACTTCGAGCGGCAGGCCAATATGAAGAGGCCAAAGCACTGCTAGAGGCAAAAGACAAAGCCAAACCTTCAGATGCTGAAGCGCTGTGGGAGATATCGCAACTCCACGAGGCAGCATTGTTTGGTTACTTTGGTGATTGCTATGCAGTAGACGCTTGGTGCAATGCTGCCTATGAATTGGGTCATCCCATGGCACTCCTCTACAACGATGGGCTTGAAGACATGACAGGCCCAGAAGTGGATACACTAGCCAGCTACGTGGAAGCCACTGGTGATGCGCATGCCATGTGGGTGTGCTACAAACGTCGCCCCGGTACGAACATTATGGATGAGCGCTCGCTTGAGTTAATAAGGCTGGGACTGGCGAGTGGAAACACCCGAATGGCATTTGTTGCTTATCGTGCTGGCATCTGTTCTTCAAAAGTGCCTGCTGATATGGGACATGCTCAAGCATGTTATGAATATGGGAGAGCCATTGGTGTTGAAAACGGCGCTATCGAGTATTGGCGTCGCGGTGCAGCCCAAGGCCATGGACTGTGCAGTCACATGCTTTTTCGCCATTTCTCAGCGCATGAGGCTGCCCTTGTGGCAGTTCATCCCTGGCAGTCTCATGACGCTTATGAATGGATGCGTGGGCGCTGGCGTCACCCATACGCTGTTGATTACGATGCGGACCCAACAGAACGCATACGTGAACTTTTTGTTTATGCCTACGCGAAGAAAATGCTCTCGGATTGCCCACAACTGAAAGCGCTTATCGTCATGCACGAAAGCATTTGCCAAGCTGCCCAAAGCGCATCTCTTTATTTCTACTGGCTATTGAGGAACAATTGCTTTCCCAAGGATATTGCCGTGCTCGTGGCCAAGGAGGTATGGGCCAGTCGCGCCAGTGAGACTGAATTGTGGTGGACTCCTGAAATTAATGCGGCGCTGGGAAGTGCTGGGATCTCCACTGGCTATGATTACAGTAAAAAGCGACGACGACTGTGTTAGCAGTATTCGTTTTTCAGCGTCCAAGTTGCGCGGGCAAAGGCAGCAAATTCATGGCGTTGATGGCGTTGCGTTGTGGCACCAATGGAAAGAATGATCAATGTGATATGGCGAATGTGCTTGCGCCACTTTCGCGCCACTAGCTTGCGATAAGGAGTGTTGTAACGCACAAAGCGTTCGACGCTCATCTTTGGAAGCGCCCCATGATTGAGCAGCAGTTGTAGGGTGCGTATGTCATGCATATGGGACAATACGTAGCCCAGGGGAGTATCCCCACGAACAAAAACGCCCTTGGTATATTGCGCATTGACCAATTCAGGGTAGGCTGCCAAGCGTACGGCAAGCATTTCGTAATTATCTCGCCTCAGCGCTTCAAATATGGGATTATCCAGCACAGTTACTAGTGCGCATTCCACGCGTACGCTCACCAAACATGAGTATGATCGTTGTCCCTCTAAAAACACCACGCTTGAATCTACCCGCGTCAATGCACAATGACCCGTGTCTTTAATGATGCGTTCCGCAATATCGCGCAATTGTTTGTACAGCTCCATTTCATTGTAATTGGCATGAAGCTTATCCTTCACAAGCGTGGTCCAGCTTTCATCGCTAGCGTCTCGCTCATGATGCTGGCATTCTGGATATTTGCGAAGGAGAGCCTCAAAGTTAAACTCTGTCAGGTACGTGCGCTGATCTTCGCTAAAGCTTGGGGGAGGCATTGAGGGCCAGCTGCTGGGAAACCCTCTCATCATCATTATCAATGGGTTGCTTTCCTAGCAGCGATGAGGCTCCCGATTATGCTCATGCCACGGAAGAAGAACTTTGGGCCCACCTAGGGATCTTATCGAGGGAGACCCAATGGCGTATTTACTATGCACTGGACTCTGGAAACTTGGATGTGCAAGGCGATCAAGCTTACTTTACCCTTTACGAACTCAACAAACGCTTTGCCCAGCCCTGGTCAGTCTTGGAGGCAGAGCTGAGGAGACGTGGCTATTTCATTTGGCTCTTCAAGATGCGACCACTGCTTGAAAGTGATTGGGATGACATACCAAGCGCTGACAATCCAACGGTGCGTGTCTCAGTCTATTTGGGCAACGAAGTGGGTGCCCTGGCAAAACGTGATTATTACGCCAAGTCGGGAGTCGATCAGAGTTTTTAAAAATTCATTTGTTTTTGTGAAAAGAGGGGCGTGATAATGTCGGACACAATTGTGTATGTTGGTTACGTGAGCCCGCTGGATGGGATGTTTCATCAACTGTTGGGTTGTGTGGAGTACAACGTCATCGCCAGCGACCGTGTGTTTGTGCGCATGGCAGATGCAGTGGAACTTGAGCATGGAAAGCACTTTGATGATCCCGCGCATTTCCCATTTTCTGTGTATGTGGCCAATGACAGCAAGGAATCCACCGAGAACCGCTTGCTTGCCATGCCCAGATCGGCCATTCTGAAGCCGCTTGATGATAAGGAAGCCCCCGTGTATGTGGTGTGCACACCCTCGTTGGTTGGGAAGCGTGTCAAGTTGAACAACTCGCTGGGCCGCGTGACTCGTGATTTGTTCCGTGCCAGCGACAAGAGCCAGTCCTGTGAGGTGGAACTGGATGGTCCGCCGCAAAAGGGCGAACCGTTCTACTCCAAGTATGGGCTTTGGCGCCATTACGATGGGAGCAATACGCACTTTTCCATTTCGGATCTTTCCGAGACCCAGGCAAAGGACATGGGACTGTTGCGTCAGCGCTACGTTCACTACCTCAGGGCGCAGTTGGTGGAGAAGTTGGGAGGCATGTCCAGGCGTCGCGTCACGGATATCCTGGATGGAGGCATTGCCTTTACCACTCTCAATGGCTACCTCACGCCGCAGAGGCAGTTGGCGCTGGAAAACGTGGCGCTCAAGGATGTGGGTACAGCGCGTTTCATGAGCATGGCGCTCAAGGAAGGTCGAGTGGCAAAGGATGACGTTATCTACGGGAGGCCCACCAAGAAGAGCCTGGAAACGCCACATCCTTCTGGGAATGTCACGCTCATCTGGCTGAACACTACAGCCTATCCTGGCTTGGATGCCTTCATTCGCTGGCTGCTCATGACTCCCGAGCAGCGCGATGCCCATGACCCCGCAGATGCAGTGGCTTCCACAGGGAAGGGTACGGTGTTTTCCCAACTCGTGCAAGGATACTACACTCCGAATGGAGCGCAACGCCGCAGCAACAAGGCGTTTGCCAAGATGATGCAGCGAGTGTGTTGGGATTTTGAAATTTGAGTAAAAAGAGGGTTGGTTGGACCATGGACGACGAGGCTTCGCTGGTCAAGGTTTTTGATACGGATACTGGCTCTTCCTTCACCAGAGCGCCTCGCATGTGGAGCTCCACCAAATTGAAGACGTACTTGGAGACGAAATACGAAGGTCAAAAGGTGGATGTGATTTTCTTCCAAAAGAGTGCTTGGCAAGTCAAGTGGAAACAACAATAATGAAGAGGGTCCGTGACGATGACAATGACAGTGTCAAATGGCCCAAGATCAAGGGCGGCCTGCTTGACATGCTACCCAATGGCACCGAGTGTATGCGCTGGACGCTAGCCAAAGGATGTTGTTCTCTTTGGTGGTGTCCTTGGCCTGAAGCGTTGGAGGAACCTCCGCTGCCTGCCACTCAAGGCTATTACCGCAAACTGCAGATTTACGGCAAGTTGCTTGAGATGCCGCGACGCACTTGGTGTTATGGTTATGCCTATTCGTTTTCTGGGCAAACTCATCCAGTGGACCCCGAGACACCCCCTCAGATCACTGCGCTCTACGCTTGGGCCAACACAGCTTGTGGTGTGGCCCCAGGAGACGTTGGCTTTAACATGGACCTTTGCAATCACTATCCAACGGGATTTCATTGCATCAACGCCCACAGCGACGATGAGCGCCAGTTTGGCTCCCTTCATGACGTGATTTGCTTTGTCACGGGACCTGCAGAGCGTGAGCTAGTTATTCGCGACAAGCATGATAAGTCTGTGGTCTTGCGTGGTCCGCTTCCCAGCGGAGTTTATTGCATGGCAGGCCGAGACTTTCAAACTCACTACACTCATGAGTTCCCTCGTCTGCACAATGGACTCTTTGATAAGGTTCTCAAGAGCGCCCCCAAGTGGTTTGGCCCCGAGCGCTGGCCTCCTGGTGATGTGTCCAATGCCCATCGCGCTGAATGGCTTGCAGAGCATGGGGATGAAGTGCTGGCGCATTTGGACCCCAAACAAGCCACCAAATGGCATGAGTGGATGCAGTGGAGAACCAGTCACACACTGAGAAATTTCGTAGAATAAAACAAAAAACACGCGTGTTCCTTTTAGTCTTTATTGAGACTTGAAGTCCAAAACGAGTTCTTGTATGCGAACCAAGCGAGAGGTGCAGAAAATGGCATGCATATGCCAACCACAGCGCCCATCAACCCTCCAATACAGACAGAAGAAACTCCCAAGATACCAAGGCCTCTTTTGTGTTTCCTAGCAAAGTATCGTGCATCAAGTAAATGGTCATATGCAAACAACCCGGCAAAAACCACTGCTGTCCATGGTGCTATTTTGCAATACAACCCTCTCATTTTCAGATAAATCTCGCTGAGCTCAAATGAATTTATTCATAATATTGCTCAGTTCATGTGGCAACTCTCCGTTGGGATGCAAAGAGCACAGCGCCTGCCAGATTTCATCTTTGGCTCCCGACGGGTGTGGAATATTGTTTGCACTATCCAGAATGTAGCTGCGTACCTGCTGGTACACGCCTCCCTGCCATAGATCAACAAGACCGTAATTGGGGTTGTCGCGCAGCGCTGAATCCACGGCAAATGTGTAGCTGGCAAATGGATGGCCGATTTGGAATTCCACAATATGTCCCAGGCTTGGAAGGTATGCGTAGCAGTATTGCACAATGTCCACGTACTGATGTCTGTTCAAGTCCCATACGGTGCCCTTAAACGCAACTGATCCTTTCTGCTCTCCATCATCACAATAGTTCCAAATGGCATTGCATTTGCCAGCGATTTGATCCACTTGGCATGGAACGCGAAATGCGATAAAGTCCACCACGGCACGAAAGTAAACACTATCATGTTGCTCAATTTCGCTCAACTTGGTGCGCACGCGTTTCAACGTCTTGGGAGCACGCGGTATGAGGGGACCCACCAGAGGCTCAAATGTCGCAACCGCTACGCGAGATTGTTGCGTGGCATCATCCAAAATCTCTTGTGTAATGCCGCGAGCGATAAATTCCCAGCGCACATCACGTGCCACATGCAAACCGCCATTGTCTATCGTATCGCGAACAGCACGCTTATACAATTGAACTACGGATGTCATCGAGACCCTTTTTTTGTGAATAAGGGGTGGGTGAAAATGAGGCGTTTGTCAGCATTGTTATTTGGGGTTGAGCTCGACCCCACACCACAAGTGCAAAGAAGAGGTCTACCCGTTGAAATGCGATGGGCAGGGGAGACAGTATGGGTGGGTCAGATGTATCTTGATATGCCACCCCTCGAAATGGTGCCAGATGTATGCGAAAGAGCATCAAAGGAATGCTTTGGTAGTAGTGGTGGTGGTTACCAATGGTGGCCGCTACATGGCAGAACACATCCCAACGATTTCACTGGCTATCCAGCCATCATGGGAGATCCTACAACATGGATTATGGTGATTGATGTGAAAAAGCTGAATTAAATGAATTTACTGAGCCACACAAACCCCTCCCTGTATCCGTGGCGCTCTGCGATGCTGCACATGAACACCTCATGGGGTCTTTCCCCTTCCATCACTTGTGTTACACCCTTGCCAGTGGTTTGTGTGAGGCCCATGGCATCTCGAAACTGAGGCTCTGACAGGGCTAGATCAGAATCAACCTTGTTGCCCAGCACCAGAACGGGAATGTGTATGTTTTCGCATGTGACAAAGAGTTGCTCCAATTCATGCTTGCTCTCATTGATACGTTCCCTATCTGCTGCATCCACAAGATAAATGATAGCATCCACGTCCTGATAGTATTCCTGCCAAACCTTTCTCACGGCAGTGTGGCCACCCACATCCTGGGCGTAGAATGTAATGTTTCCCATTACCAATTCCTCGGTGGTAGGGTAATGTGTGGGAATGTGTTGCACCATGCGATTGTCCCGCAGCATATGGAGCAGAGTGGTCTTTCCTGAGTTGTCAAGCCCCAGCAGGACCAAACGTGCCTTTTTGCGAGCCAGCCCCAGCGAATAGAGAGTATCCCAAAACCATGAGACGAGGAACATGAGGAGACCCTTTTAACTTCATTGAAAAGTCAATTCATTCTCCCATTCTTTCAATTGGGCCACAAAGCCTGGGTTTGGATCAATGATGCATCGCGCCTCAAGCACCACTGCATAGGCAGCTGCAAAGGAGAGTTGGTGGTAGCGCATCAAATAGGCAATGCAAATGGTTGAGCTCCGCGAAACGCCTGCCGCACAATGTACAAGGACACGACCACCATTTTTCAAGATGTGTTCATGAATAAAGGTGGTGGCGCTTTCAAAATGGGCCTTGATGTTTTCATAATGGTAATCTCCAAGGGTAATGTTGAAATATGCTACTCCTTCCATGGGCTCTGGGTAGCATGCATCTGGATCTCCCAGTGCACAAACAGCGGTAATGTTGCGAGCACGCAGTTTGCTATGCTCTGCTGCGTAGCAGCCATCAATCCATAGACGACCTCCACGCAGCACTTGGTTATGCATCTGCATCACGGGACTCACCACATGCTTGGAAATGTACCCATAATGATCACGCAAGGCATCGATGCGTTTCATTTGCTCCAAGTGTGCATCAGATGTGAAAACCTCAGGGTCAGAGGGTTCCCACATTAAAGGGGGGCCCTTATGCTTACTGCACTAAATGATGCGTATTGGCGATGTGGAGACGAAGGAGGATACATAAATGTCCTTAAGGAGGCAATTATTATGTTCTTATTATGCAACCACAAGGGTACAATGTGGCGTATACGTAGAGCGCCTGTTATGCATTTACCACGCAAAGGGAGGAACATACATTATACTACCGTTCACAGTGGGACAAAAGCGTTTTGGGATGAATTACTATGCTCATATGACACTGCTCAACGTACTACATTCCTGAGCTTGTGCTACTTACGCCTCAGAAAACGCATTCCTCGTGATGTGGCAGTGCAACTCATTTTCAAGCGCTGGGTCTGGCCTTCAAGATTTGATGCTACAATATGGAAAGAATGAACAAAACAGTTGATCACCTTTCTCAGCGTGAAAAACTAAAAGAGAGACTCAGTCAGAGGGTCATGCAATCCGAACAAGAACTCCGCTCCGAGTGGGCACACCTTTGCGCTGTGTCGTGTGACTTTGGTCTTTCTCCTGCGTGCACCAAGTGTGGCATCTCGAGCGCGACCTGTGAGTGTGCCTATCAATCATGGGTGGTGAACACCAAGCAGCGCGCCATCAATGAGGAAAAGAAGTGCGGCAAGTGTGGTGTTGCTCATTCTACGGACATTCGTTGCGAGTTGATTGTAAAGCGCGCTCGCCAAGCAGAGGAGAATGTGAGTGGTGATTTGGCCACTGAGCTGCGCAACCGATACGTCAAGAGCCATGCTGCCATTATTGAAAAGTGCGTGGTGCGCATTGAACAGCTCATGAGGCAGTACACTGACGATGGATATCGTCAGTTTTCCATTGAGGCTAAGGATTTGCGCGATGTGTTGCGTGGTGTTCCCTTTGCCGAGGTGGACGCTGCCTTCTTTCGCAAGCACCCCGAGATGGAGGCGTTTTGTGTAGCACACGGACACATTTTTTTGAACTTTTCTATTCCCGAATAAAGAGAGATGGAAGAGGGTCAGCATTAGCGGCGTGATCGGCCCCCCGGAAATACACTCAATTTGAGGAAGAGGGGCGCTATGTCTGAATCCCGTCGAGGACCAGGAAAACCAATCACAATACCAACGGGTATTGACGCATCTTGGCAGCCTGGCAAAAACTATTGGCGTTACCAGCCAGGAAGCAACGAGGCGGTGGTCGAGTTGATGACACCATCTAAACAAACCATTTTGATTGACTCTAACAGACATGCTGAAGTCGCACCGTACGCGTGGTCTGCGAAGACACCAGAGAAAGAGAATAGCTACGTATCCGCCAATATCAAAATTAATTCTCTTGACATTGTGAAACCTGTTTCCGTATGAGTCCGAAAATGGAAGAGGGTCAGCGTCGTGTTCCCCGCACCCTGGTGGCCAGCATCAGCGGCGTGATCGCCTGCGGCAAGACAACTGCCATTAAAAGGCTCCGCAAAAGCGGCCTGCTCAAAGCTGCTTTGCCTGCCAATTGGCATCTGAGTTTTGTGCGTGAGCCCTCTGAACTGTGGCAGAAAAAGGGGTGGCTAGCCAAGTTTTATGCTGATCCGTCACACAATGCTGCGGCATTTCAATTTCAGGCTTTTTGCACCTACGTGGAAGCGGTGGAAAAGACGCTGAAGGACGATCCATGCCCAGCTGACTGTGATGTGCATGTGTTGGTCGTTGAGCGTTCAATGTATGATCAGCGAATGTTCTGGATGAAACAACATAACGCGGGAATGGCTACTGCAGACGAGAACTATGATGAAGCATACGCTCTGGTATGGAATCGATGGCGCCGCTTCATTCCTGAAGTGAACATTATCTTTTTCTTCAGCACCAGCGACATTAACACTACCATGCAAAGGATGCGAGCACGAGCAAGGGCGGAAGAGCTGGGAGCATCATTTTCCAGCGCTGAAGATTGTACGGGGCTGGTGTCTGCTGAGCCAGCGGCTAAGATTGAGCAAGTGGGAGGCGTTACGCTTGAATATCAGCAGGAGCTGCTGAACATGCATCGTGAGTGGTTTACTGAGCCCGTGGCGTATCCGCTGGGAGCACCACCTGCAGGGATTCCTTGTGTTTGGATCAATGCGGATGCTCCAACTCACGATGATGACGGATCACTGCAGGCGCTGGCAGAGCGGCTGGCAGGGCACATCAAGGCAGTCCAAATTCAGTAAACTGTTCCATATCCCAATCTCCGTAACTTGGGTTGGCTTCTTTGAATTTTTGAAAACACAATGTCAACACTCGTTCCTCCATAAGATAATGATCCACTGTATTTGGAGGAGGTAACAGGTAGCCTTTCTCCCTGAAAAATACCTCATTCAGTCGAAGCGTCTTGTCAGCCATGGAATCCGTCCAAACCTTGAGCATTCTTTTTTTGCCGACCCTCTTAATCGAAATGAAAAGGGTCAAAGATAATCCCGATGATGATGATGATGACACATCACTTGGCCGCTTACTGGTACAGCCAAGGGATCGCAATTTGCGACGCCTCATTTTGAGTTATGCGTACCGGAGTGCTCATTCTCTCATACTTACATGCAAAGAGCTCAAAGACTTACTTTTAGGAGACAAACTGTTTTGGCGCTACGGCGTTGAGCGTGAGTTGCGCAAACGCATGGGAGGCTGGCCCGTTTCAATTATTGAATTGTACTGCACTCGAGTCGATCCATTCTTTGATGCGTGGCCTGCCAAGGAGATTATGCCGGGTCGTCCGCAGGCAATGGAATTTTGCTCATCTTTGGCTTGGATATGGAGATCTGCTGCAACAAGAGTTTTTTTTAATTATCCCACTTACAGCTTTTCCATTATGCTCTGGTATCATCCTCATCACGTGCCTGGGAAGAGGATTTCTTCCTGGTTAAGATTTGAACTTAACACAACCACGCAAGATTGGGAAATTTGGTACGAGTGGATGTTTTGTGACATGGCAAGCGACATTGATGGTCGTGAAGTGCCCATCAAATGGCGTTGTCTTCCAGGCAGCCTTGCACATTGCTATATCACTCCCAATCAAGTTCAAACTATGCTCTATCCCATGTCTGGCTATGTGGCAGAAAAGGCACAACTCTTATGGGTACATGCCATACCCACCATTAGTGGTGGGTCATTTACTGGCTACATTACAGGATCTTGGATGAGTGTACCGGGGTGTGGCAAATAAAATGGATCACAAGCATCAGCAATACGCGGGAAAACGTTGCGTTTCCAGTCTCTGACGCGTTGGATATTGCCCTGATAAAGTTGTGCAATCTCTTCGTCACTGAGGCCAATCATGGGGTAAATGAGGAATCCCCTTTCTTGTGCATAACGCCTGTAGCGCTCTTGCCAATGTGATAGTGCAATGTCATTATCATCATCATCATCCATGCCAGAACAGTAGCGAGCCACATCTAACATGGATTCGCGCCTCAGCACAGCCCAAGGGTGCATCACCACCAGGCGATACGAATCATAGGCATTGCACAGGAAAGCCAAATCAAAACGCTTCCGAATGTGTTCTTCGGGTTCGTTGTCTTTGATGCAAATACATTGCACCAGTGGATGAGGCTTTGGATAACAATCATCAACGGGACTATATGTCCCGCATGACACATCAACATTGAGCACATTATGGATGTGTTCGCGCGATGCACAATCATAAACTTCCGAACGCCATATGCCACTCCTGCGCTGGTACGAACTTGGCGAGATGCCAGTCACTTGAGCTGGACCAGGTTGCGTGCCATTTTGCCGCATAATGTAATCCAGGTCGCCAGGCACAAATGGAGAGCCCAACAGCGCTGAAAGCACCACACTCCCTGAAAGGGGAGCTCGCTGGTCATAAAGTGTGGTTTGCGCCAACAGCTGGGCAGCCGTAATGCTGGTTTTCGCCCCTTCCAACATCTTGCCAATCAGCTTGAGTAGTTCTCGCGTGAAGCGCTCGTGCATGTTCCATGTTGGAAGCAGTGCGCGTAACCCAGGCATGGCACGAAACATGGCCATTTGCGAAATGATGGGCAACATGTCCATAATGATTGCTACCACAGGCGAGTAGGCAAAGATGCCATACACAATGGATTTGGGTTTTTTGACTTGACCCTCCATCATGAAAAAGGGTCACAAGTATCATGAAATCATCTGGCATTTGGCCACGATGCCCAGGTGCTACTGGTGGTATGAAGACGATGCTGATATGCAACGAGCCCTGGCAAGATGCAAGGAGGATCAGATTGAATGGTGGAAACCCATTCCAGAAAAACGCGGCTCTCCACCTCTACTGCATTGTTTCATGGGACGGCCTGAGATTTTCAAGTTGCTTGTGGAAAATGCGGCTTGGCTGCTTAATGAGCGCAATGCAAGAAGAGAATCCATGGAGGAGTATGCGCTGCGCACCACATATGCTAGTGCTAATGAGGCGCTGGGGATTTTCAAACAGCACGCAATGCTTCAGTTTATTGCCATTTGGCGCTTTTGCAAGAAGGAATCCGGTGTTTCGTGGTTGCCACGCGATTTGCTGCCCATGATTTGGCGCTACGTCAAGGCCAGCAATGACAACACCACCACTTTTTATTGCATTGACTGTGATGATACTTTAAAAAGAAGGCCACAAAAGGGATGTGAAAACGCGCATCATTTAGGAGAACGCACTTTATGCATTGACTGCATGCACTGCTGCGGGACATGTGGTCGCGTATTATGTGCGGGTTGCCAACGCCCAAGTCGTGATAGTGATCAATGGATATGCGATGAGTGCTACGACTTGGAGCAGGACAATGGAATTTAATACAATCTCCAAGCATGCCATCCAAGCTTGACGCTTCCAAAATGCAAGGCGTGCAATGATAAGCGCCACATCTCTCTCCAAAAAAAAGCGAATGAGAGGGTCACTCGAAAATGATAGTGTGACTGAAGTTATGGATTGGGCTACGAGAAAGCCTGCAGAGCATCTGCCTGGCCTGATGTCAATGGCCCTTTCCTACAATGCAGTGGGATGTATTAGGGCATTGCTACTCAAAGATCCATCGCTTGCATGGAGGAAAAGGAAACGCTGCAAGATGTATCCTTTGCATCGCGCTGTTGCTTCGAATGCATCCTCGGATACTACTGAAGTGAGGCTTGAAATCATTTCGCTGCTACTGGCAGCTGGTGCTGATATGGAGGTTCTCGATGAGGAAGGACACACTCCATTGAAAGTCCTTAGTAAGCGGACGCGCCCACTTCATATATTGACTGATTACCTCAACGCTGAACGCGTGAAATGGCGTGATGAATGCGGTCGCTTACTCATTGACGCTGGTGCAAACACATCCGTGTTAAAACCAAATGATCCATTGGTCATCTACGCTGAATATCGAGTGGTTGCCATGCGACAACGGTTACAAGCTCGCGTTGCTCTTTGGAAAATGCTGCGTGAACGTGTCCCAAACTTGCCCAGGGATGTGGCGAAACTGATTCTGAATGCGCCCGAGTTGAGAGAGGCCCAAAGTTGGAGTGCTTGGTACGTTTTTGCACATAAGCGAGCGAGGAAATAAAGAAGCACACAGCTCCAGCTTTTAGGTTTTTCCTCATCCTTCATATCGCGCCACACTTGATGCCAACGCCTTTCCATCACATGGCGCACCAGTTCGCGGCGCATATCACGTGGCAACCCATGCCTTTTGGCAATGCCAGCCAGCGTGACAGCCGCGCGCACCACACGCGCTATGCGCGGGAAAAACTCGCGCTCCACCCATTCAGGGGCTGGCAGTTCGTGATATCCAGCATCCAGAAGCACTTCAGCGCAGTGGCGATGATCCAGTGAGTAAGCTATGGAAAGCACTGATTTGTGCGTTTTCGCTCCCATCCATAGGAGGGCCCGTAGCATACTTGGTTTCCCACAACACACTGCCATGCGCAGTGGACTATCATTTTGCGTGTTGGGATCGTACCCACGTACAAGCACCAGTTCATGCAGCAACTCAGGAATATCATATTCAAAATCCGAGCTGCAGAAGAATGAGATAATGTTTGACTTATCGTGATATTTCTCGGCAGCATCCACCATCTCCACGACTGCCGCTTTTGGTAACTCTCCCACCTCATACCATTCATCAAGTTCAAATCGCATGCCATAAACTAGAGACGAGATGATTTTGCAAACTGAGCGAGGCAAACAACGCTTCCTTGCTGCACACCAAGTGGTTCGAGCAATATGACGGGCTTTCCGCTTTGCATGCACAAAAAGAGGTGTCCATATGGGAAGCGTGAGGTACGGTATGTTGCCACGCAAGCGCACCCCATGATCGAGCAGCACCATGATGCAGTGTTTGTGATGTGTTGCAACGGCTACCTCAAGGGGTTCAAAATCATCTGTACCATGGTCACCGCTGGTACCACGAGGACAGTAATAAGGATTAGCGCCCAGCGATAGGAGAGCATCCAACATTTTGGGAAAGTCCATGCGCGCAGCTGCCCAAACTGGATGATAAGGGTGTTCTTCAATGGTTTCATTTACATCACAGCCCGATGCATAAAGTTGATGAATCCATAAGGGTTCGTCATATCCGTGGACAAACGCCCGCAACATGCAAGCCCCTCTATACGCTGGGGAACTCAAATGCTGCGCTCAGTATGGCAAGAGCAAAGAGCCATGCAGAGAATGGGCTCGCTATGTCGCCACAGATGGAAGCAAGCGATTGCTGTGTGGTGTTCACAGTCGAAAGGGAAAGCGTAGCGATTTGCCGCTTAACCCCAAAGCATCTGAAATTAGGGAAGCTGTGCTGGCACAACGCATTGAAGAGGCAGCAACTTTTGCCGCTCAACGCTTGGCATCTCATGCGCCGCGCCTGGTGACGGCAGCCACATTTGCTGGTATGCTGCGCGAATATTCCTTTGTGCCTGCCCCAGGTCATTTGCCCATTTTTCCAAACAACAAACATGGGCACGGATTTGGATATGGGTTTGATTTCTCTGCGCTTTCCCCCATGAAACTAGGGCCCGTTCGTCATGGACAACCCTCACTGCCTGACGCACAAAGCATCGAGAACTATCATCAATTCAACAAGGTTTTCCCCAACGAACTGCTCATCGATGTGGTTTGTGAGTGCGCACGCTCCGCGGAATGGGCTCATTTCAAGGCGGCCCCCGTGTTTTACGCCAAACGCTTGGAAGCCTACGGTGATCCAGTTCCTCACAGACACAAATACGCAAGCGCAGAATTGAAAAAGGCCAACAAAGACTATGTGGGCAAAGCCAAGGTGAACAAGCCCATGTACAGCGTGCATGAAACTCCCACTGGCGAAGAGCGTCATTATACCTATCTGGAATCGCGCTACTTTTATTGCCATCAAATGGAGACACTCATTTCCAGCACTCGCCCCGCCCAATGGTCTCAGCTGCTGGACCTCCTCGTGCGTGGGTACGCGTTGCAAATCGTAGGCTACGACGCATATACTCCACGCGCCACGGACCCCGACACGCTTTATGAGCACTATCTGGATGAGACTCGTCCCTTTGGCCATGAAATGGTCATTCTCACCATGCTATGCGTGGATGACACTGAGCAAAGACCATGGAATCGCTTCAGAAGAGAGCATGCTGAGATTTATTAAAGAAATGAAGAGGGCCGGAAACGACGATGCATCATCATCATCCTTTGAATTCTCCATTTTAGGGGCTCTCATTGCTCCAGCAGTGGAAAAATATCTGCGCTGCCATGTCTTGGGCTATTGTTATCGCTCATTCAGCATACTTAGAAAAACCTGCAAAGCGCTGCATTGGTTACTCTCACATGAGGAATGCTGGTGCTATGGCATTGATCGTGAACTGCGTCTTCGTATCAGAGAGTGGCCGCCGAAAATCATCGAATTGTTTGCATCGCGCTTTAATCTTTGCTTTGATGCATGGCCAGCAAAAATGCCCTGTCGACCCAAACTTCCATCACGCAATAATCGTTTAGCTTGGATGTTTCAGCGTGACGGTGACGATGTATTCCTGATCAGAGAGGAAGACTATTTTGCCATTGTTGTACCACTGAACAATGTGCTTGAAGTAGCACCAAATTTGCGTCGTGAATTTATTATCTTTCTTTGGTTCCCTCAACTGGGCGAATTCGCCATATCACGTCGCTGGATGTTTACCGAGAATGCTGAACCAGGTGCGCCAAATCCTACTTTTCCTGCATGGACCTTTCTACCTGCGAGCATCATGCATGAATGCACCATGTACACCGCGAAAGCTCCTGAGTCTTATCGTTTTCGTTGCGCGATCTGGCCTCATACTAGTGTCATAAGTTATGATGAAGAATTGCGATTCTGGGAAGCCCATGCGGATTTCAATTTTATGATCACTGAACAGGGCTATGTGATTGGCGATGAAACAGTGCCTGGTCATTATCATCATTCTTCTCAATTAAAACCGACCGTTTGATTTTTTTTTCTTTCATTGATTCATGCGCAACTCATAGAAAATTGCATCTGGCACTTGAGCGGCTTCTTGTGGCACTTTGAGCCATTCAGCAATTCCATTTTGTATGCGCTCATACCAGAGCTGGCTGGGAAAATTGGCGCGCAATTGCCTAAAGAATTCGGTTTTCGTGTCTGTCTTGACCGTGGCCAGCGATGGCAATGTAATGATTGCTCTCTCATTTTCCATCTCAATGTTTTTGGTAATTTCCGCATCCACCTTTGACATGAGATCAGCAATCATACGCTCGCGACGTTCCCTAATTTGCTCATTAAAGCCTTTGGCATCGCTCTTGAGCACAGCCACTTGTCGGTGTTTGAGCGGTGGTGAAGGTGCCTCGATAACGACAGATGATGATGAGTTATCATTGGCCTCCTCAATGTCACAATCAACCTCGGGCTCAGGCTCGGGCTCGGGCTCGGGGCTACGTGCGCGCTTAACACCCTTGGCGGGCTTGGGCTTGGCGGCGCGGCGCGCTGGAATATCCAACTGGGTCTTTTGCATCTCTGCTCCCTCTTCCATGGCCTTTTTGGTCATTGCTTGGCGCGCCCTTCTGGCACGGACAGCATCGGGCATGAGATGCAAAACTTTGGCAAAACGCCAATCTTTGTTATCCTTGACCCAATCATCCACCAGTTTGTTGAGCGGTTTTTTGAAGGACGCCACCGTCACATAGTCCTTGCCCTTTTTGGCAATGGGACGCAAAGCGTCGTTGGCCTCTATCATGGCAGCCGTCTTGGCCGCGGTGATATCGTCTCCGGTCAAATGATCAAAAGGGTGTTTTGCCGCCGCACGAATCACAGCCTCAACCCATTCCGCAGACCTCGACGTCAATCTCATGGCCGACCCTCTCCTCAGACCTGGTATTGAGTCGGGTCAGTCGACCCGGGTCCGATGACCTCTAAATTTTATTTTATTTTTCATCCTCATGCCAGCTGCGGTGGCACTCCTCATCGCAAAAAAGCGCACCAGACACAACTTCCTGTATGGTTGGTTGGTTTCCTCCACAAGCAATGCAGCCAGAAACAATATCCACGTCAGCATCACCAAAGAGTCGAACTCTAAGTAAATGACCTTTCAGTTGCATGCCTTCGGGTTTTACTGGTTCTGTTTGGTTGTAACAGAATGGAATGCATGGCTGCGCCCCCCATTGGTGAATAATGGGTAAGAGGCGCGGGTCGATGCGTAAAATCGGACGCAGCGCGATAGGATAAGGGTACTCTTGAACGCCACCATTCGCTACTCGGAGCCGAACAGTGACATCATTCCTATTTGCCGGGAGCGTGCGACCAAAAAGAAACTCATTGCGATTGTATGCCCCAATCAGGTGGTGAGTGGATGGCATTACCTTTGGCATCACCTTTGTGTTTAAGCTTCCATTTGGGTTTCGCAACCAAAGCCTATCCTCCAAGAAAACCCCAGATGGATTCAATGCAACTTGCGCTGTTCTGGTTATGGCATCCGGGTAATGCGTCCCAGTATGAAGAGCGTAATTGCGAAAGTAAGATGGAACCTGGCCAACTGGAAAGTAGGCGTAACCTGCCCTGGTTTTGTCGGTTCTGTGCGCATAGGCCAGCACGTATCCAAGCTGATCGTGTGCCACCAACTTTGCAGTGATTGCACTTTCCAGCACATTTTTGCGCTGAAGGTTTGGGTGGAAGATGTCTTCACTTGACAAGTAACGAAGCACTACCTGGCCTTCCAAACGGTTTGCTTGATCTTGTGTCTTTGCAACTAACATGTAGATATGCTCTCCGCATTGCCATACAATGGATGGGAACTTAAAATTCGTATTGATGTTTTCAGTGTTGATTGCCATATCAGATCCACGGATGTTTCGCGTTTCCCATCTAGCAAGCAGCGATG
>Ga0302281_10001304_pt1 | contig 18152 bp, 22 predicted proteins | sample III_Fen_E1_2_FD_198762 | JGI IMG/M metagenome (GOLD analysis project Ga0302281, IMG submission 198762) | Peat permafrost microbial communities from Stordalen Mire near Abisko, Sweden - III_Fen_E1_2 | ecosystem: Environmental > Terrestrial > Soil > Wetlands > Permafrost | place: Sweden: Abisko...
GTCGTCATTTGTTTCCAGCGCACACGGTCAGAGTGTTGTGTCATGTGTGTGTTGAGCGCATCCATTAAATTCCGACCCCCTTCTTTAGTTTAAAACTCAAATCTTCCTGCCAGCACTCGTCCATTGCTCATGTCAATGTCCATGCCAAGGGCCGCATTGGCTGCAGCCTCTAGGGCAGCATCTCTACTTTCTGGGGCACGTCCTTGAAGCATGTCATCCACTTCAGTGGCCAGCTGGTAGACTTCCGTGTCGAGGTTGCCCTTGAGTTCGCTGAGTACATCTTCGATGCGTTCGTGTACGTGATAAGCCTTAAGGGATTGCATCACTCGCGCGCGATTCCAGCGCAAACCAGCAGCCAGACACTTGAGAATGTCAGTGGTTATTTGTTCGTGTCCTGGGAGCGAAGTGATATGCTCTGCTAGGCGAGCAAAGATCTTATGACCAAACACGAGCGTATGCAGCATTTGATCAGCCAGCGCCACATTGTCTTGTTCCTGGTCACAGGCTGAAAATGCGGTCATCACTGCGTAGATGGCTTTGGCCTTGACATCAGCCTCCCCTCTTTCCATGGCACTCACTAGCACTGACATTACGTCGGCAGTGAGCATTTCTTGCACAAAGGTGGCACCATCAGCCATGTAGTTGCCAATCCATAGGAATGCCCAGTAGCGGGCCACTGTGGTGGGGCGTTGGGCTTGGGTAATCATATCGCGTACGCTGCCAGCCTCACGCATCATTATGTGCAGCTCATGGGTGGGCAGTGGAAGCGCGGAGATGCGAACCATAATCTCGAGGATACGCACTTCCAGCCCCGTTTCCTTGCAGCTTCGAAGCAGGGCAGTGAGTTTGCGAATCAGCGAGGGAGCAGTGCCCTTTTCCATGAGCAGCCGAATATTAATGTCTGGGCGCTTCTTATGATTAAGTCCAAAGAGGGCTCCTCGCAAAATGCCCGTAGACGCATTGATGAGAATACGTTGCGTTTCATCTAGTTCACCCCATGGGAGCGGTTGCGTGACATTGATTAGCGTGTGCATCAGCAGGGGCCACATGAATGCAATGAGGTTGACGAGCGGTTCACATTCATCTGCCTCGATGAGAGCGCATGTCACGCTAAGCACTTGGGCTGGTTGCACGCGAGGTGCCACTTGCTGAAAGATGCTATTCACAAAGAGGGGACTTCCGAGCACTTCAATTCTCCCCTCCCTGCAGCTGAGACAGATATTGAGGAGAATGTTCCAAAAAGTGGGTCTCATCGCGTTTTGCTCATTGGCTGCCATGACATTTAGAAAACCGCTCTTTACAATGTCCCTTGCAATGATGATGTCATGCTTGGTCACGATGCCAGTCAGCTGTTGCATGATGATGGCGCATTGCTCACTCTCTGCGCAGTGCTTGACCAGCACGGGAATGACCCCGTCACCCAGCAGGGTGGGCACCTGTTCATCGAGAAACGGAGTGGTTGCGCATTCGAGAATGTCATGAAGCAGTCGAAGTTGCGTGGCATCACCAGCAGCAATAATGTCTTGCCTGCGATAGAGAGCCATCATGCGCTCTAGCTGACCGCCCACGTCGGGCCTTTCGATGCCGCGACGCCGGCTCAGCGCAGAGGCATGTTTTTGCTTCCGCAACTTGACAGAGTCTTGCGCTCGTCTATCAGTGAGTCCATCGCCGAGTCCCTTTTTAAATGAGGCCTTACGCTCTTCCTCCACGTCAGCAGCAGCCTTTGACATTACACCACCCACCCCTCAACTAAAATCCAAACTTCATTGGCTGTATTATTGCTTCGGTGAGGGCACGCAATTGAATGGCCAGCGCCTGTTGTTTTGCAGCCAGTGCCATGCATTCTTCAACAAGGGCAAAATACTGTTCGGCGCGTGCAATTTCATAAATGGCCTTTGTGTTGACAATGCCTCCTCCAGCTGGATAGCGTGAGGGGCCATACAAGTGTTCCAGCACTCGCCAAGCCATGCGATCTGCGTATGCCAGTTCATGAGCGTGTTGCGCCATGAATGCGTTGTAAATGGTCATAATGATCCGCCTGAGGGGAGAAAGTCTCGCGCGAACCCAGAGGAAATCCAAAACGCAGAGATCTTCACATTCATTGTTGCAACCCCCACACGATGGCACGAATGAGAACAGATTGAGGTCGCCCACGAAGAATTTGCGTGCCACAATGTGTGCCGCTTCAAATCCGCTGTTTTGAGTCGCATTAATTTGATGCACTCCACAAAGTGGGCAAAGGGCCTCTTTTACTCCTGGGCCAACGTGCAAATCCCATATTGCACGCTTTAGCGTTGGTGTCACGGCCTTTCTCTTGACAACATCCATTATGAGCAACCCTAAGCGCAAGTTTTTAATTCACGGCCCACATCCATATGATGATGATGAGGGGATTTCGCTTCCGATTCCCTATGACGCAATCTTATACGCGGATGAAACCTCACAAGTGATGCAACCTGTCATGAATCTGCAATTTTGGGTCCATCCCGATGCGACACTGCTTGAGGCATTGAAATGGCGTCTTTCTCACCTGGAGAAGGGAGGATACCCGGCCAGCTTGATTATGATTGCTGATGTAAAAGCCAACAAGGAAACGATTATTTTTGGCAAGTACACTGGATACATGGGTGGAGATATGGATAGCATGGAAGTGCTAAACATGAAGATGTCGGATTTATTTCCCACTGATGGAAGTATGAGATGGTCCGAAAAGTGTTTTTGTTATAAATGAAGAGGGTCATGGATCTGGACTTATATCCTGCATTTGTAAATGATAACGTGCGTTGCTTAGCAATGCGTGAAACGTTTAGCCTGATGCACTTCTTTTGTGCTGTCCTGTACAATGCACCAAATTGTGTGCGCTACATTCTTGCAAAACATCCGGAATATGTAAACATGCTCGATGATGATGAGAATGCTGCCATTCATTGTTGTTGCTACCGTCCTAAGACACTTGAGGTTTTGCTTGAGCATGGGGCCAATCCTAATTTGGTGGGTCCTAATATGGGTCCTGATATCACCGCACGTGGTTACCGTGGGATGTCTTTGATGGACATATGCAGTCACAAGCGGAGTCTTTCACACTGGGAATGTGATATGTCGATATACGATCGCATAATATGCCTGTTAATTGATCATGGAGCCACAGTCCATGATGACCATGTGCTGCAGGCTCGTGAATATTATGCAGCCCGACAAGGGGCTTTGAAAGCCCGATGCCAAGCGGCAGTGACGGGATATCTTTCATTGCGCCGTCTCACCAGGCTACCACGTGATGTGCTCCGCTTGATTGGCAGTTTGGTAATGCGTTGCAATTACAAGGAATGGACGCAATGAAGGGGTTGCTCCTGTTGGAACGTGTCATTAGCGGTGGCCAATGCGGAGCAGATCAAGCTGCGCTGCGTGCGGCTCGACAAGTGGGCATTGAAACGGGAGGCATTGCCCCACCTGGTTGGGCCACTAGCGAGGGACCTCAGCAGGAATTGCTCATGGGCTATGGGCTGAAAGAGGGTGAAGGACAAGGGGCAGCTGGCTATGTGATGCGCAGCAAGCAAAATGTGGATGATGCAGAAGCCACATTGGTATTCCGTGCTCAGGCTAGTGCTGGAAGTGACAAGACAATTGAGTATTGCTTGAGTGGGCGTTGGAAGACCCCTACGTTTGCACTTGGCCAGGCAGATGCTGTGCAAAACGCTCTTGGTCACAGGCCAGTGATTATCGTGCAACATTTGACGCCAGCAGCGCAAGAGGCAGTGTGCTCATTTTTGCGGGAGCATCAAGTGCGCATATTGAATGTGGCAGGCCATCGGGCTGTTGAGGGAGTCCCTGGTTGGGCAGCTGCGGTAGAAGTGTTTTTGATAAAGGTGTTCAGCTGATGATGATAATCATTTTTATTATCGTGGTCGTTGACGCTAGTACACGCAAACTCATTGTGCTGGATGATGTTTACCCCAATCCTGACGTGGTACGTGCTGCTGCGCTGGCCATGGAATTCAATGTGACTGGCAATTTCCCTGGCTTCCGCACACGCACTCCCTTTTCCCTGTCTCCCGCGGTGGAGGCCAAACTCTATGAGGCACTTGGCAATGTTCATATTTATCCAGCCACGGATTACCATGGGGCTTTTCAGTATGCTCTCAAAACGCATCGCTCATGGATTCACACGGATCGCACAGCTTGGAGTGGGGTGCTTTATTTGTCACCCAATCCAGCGCCGCGTTCGGGTACTCGATTTTTCGCGCACAAAGCGACGGGCCTTACAGAGAGACCCAACGAGGAGGATGCTGCGCGCCTGGGATACAAAGACAATGTGAGTGGCCTGACTCAAGCGCTCTACCGCGATGCTCAGCACTATGATCGCTGGCAACTACTTGATGAGGTGGGCAATCGCTATAATCGACTAGTGCTATTTCGTGGCTACTCCTGGCACCAATCAGCACGCTACTTTGGCGAAGACCTCCAGTCAGCCAGACTATTTCAGACTTTCTTCTTTGATACGCGATAAAAGAAGAAGAGAGGGTCAAAAGATGATTTTTCAATTGCTTCTTGTGTTCATCGTCGTCGTGGCTGCCTCGCTGCCACCACCGGCAAAGTATGTGTATGGCATCGTGTCAGCTAGTAGTTCCACGCAATCTGCATACTATGGCACGGTCTCTTACCTCGTGCGCTGGGATATGCTACTCAGTAGCGTGACCATTATCGGACAGCTGCAACCTCAAAACTCTGAATGGATTGGTTTTCAATCTACCACTGGCCTACTTTATGGGTGTGCTGACCTGGGATACTTGTGCGTCATTGATCCTACCACTGCCAGCGTTACCAACGTGTGCCCTGGCCTAGTGGTGCCTGACAGCTTTGGTACCACCTATGCGTTGCATCCCGTCACTGGCATCCTTTACGTTGCCCATGGAGGAGGCAGCGCACTCATGTCTGTGGTTGCCATCAATGTTACATCATGCACAACGCTTGTGCTTGGCAACACCAACATGGTCGCTCACGAGGCGTTTGGTGGTAACATGGTAGGCGACACATTTTACTTTTTCAATTACGCCACGAGTACGCTGCTGTCCTTTTCAGTGACTGATCCTGCGCTTACCGTTTCATCTGTGGTGGCTGTGGGCTCTCCCCTTAACATTGGTATTCTCAGTGGAGGCGATTCGCTTTGGAATCTTTGCGATCCCAATGGTAGCGGCTCATTCATTGGCATGCAACTGTACATTGCTCGCACCAAGGTGGCCAATCAAACGGGAGGCCTCAACCCAGTGGATGGCTCCATTTTTACCACGCCCTTTACGCTTACTACCAATGGGCTGCCTGGTGGGCAATACTTTGGCAACTGCAATGGCACTTCACCCATTTGCTACTACCCCTGGGGCATGACATCTACTTGCTTCCCTGCAGCGCAAGTTACCACTACCACCACAGTGACCACTACCACTACCACTGCAGCCCCCACCACAACCACTGTGGCGCCACCTGGTCTGGTGCATGCAGATGCCAAGTCGCCTCGTGTTGGGCTCTCGTTTCACAACAGCGTTGTTGCATCTCTCACTGGAGTGCGCTTCTATTCTGTCAGTGGCACTCAAGCAGTGGTGGTTGAGGCATTCAATGGCACTAAATCGTTGGTCGCATCCACCACTCTCCCAGCTGGAACAGGCATTTCCTATGGCTATGCAACAGTGAATTTTGCCATTCCTGTTGTCATCTCTCCAGCCACCACGTATTACGTCTCCTTTTCAGCGCTGGATCGCGTGCAGACCTATTACGTGTACAACACCCCGCTATCGGTGGGCAGCGCAACCTATGTGAACAGCTGGTACCAGTATCCAGCATTTACAAACCCCTTGGTGCCCCTGACGTACCTAAACTCATCCTACTATGTCTACCCTGTACTACAATAATAAAAAGACAAAAAGTTGAGATATAGGAAAAATGAAACGTAACATTCCATTGTTATTGCTGCTCCTGCTCCTGTTGTTTGCGCTGGCAGAGCTGGGCATTTCCATTGCAAGCCTTGTGTTTATCAGCAGCAGCAAAAATGAAGCAACAACGTTTGCAACCCTTAGCGTTGGTAATTGCCATGCGCTGGACGTGAATGCGCATATGCTATGCGCTACGCCAGGTGACACTATTCTATGCAATGATACGCTTGTGGTGTATACTTGTCATGTGAGTGGTGCAAACTGGACATCCCTGGGCAGCGTGCAAGGGCCAGCTGGTGGTGGCGGTGGTGTGGGGCTGGGTATCTATGGTGTGGTGTGCAACAGTGGCGGACCGCCTGCATTACCAGCCTGTGATGAAGCATTTGCGCTTAACGTTGTGCTTTGCCTCATCGGATCTAGCCCTGTTACTTACGGTTCGCTCTACCAATGTGGTGGTGGTGGTGGTGGTTGGGTGAAAACATTGAGCATCATTGGGCCAACTGGCAACACGGGAGCCACTGGTGTGATTGGTGGTACTGGAGCCACTGGGGGATCTGGTGCCAGGGGAGCGACTGGCGCCACGGGTGGTACAGGAGCCACTGGAAGCACAGGTGCCACGGGAGCAGCACCCATTTTACCCTTGGGTAGTGATGGCGATATTCTCGTTTGGAACACTGGCACGTCAAGCTGGGTGGCCAATGGTAATCCCATTTACTATGGAACCAACACACGCTCTACCACTGGACCAAACGCCCTAGCTCTGGGTGCCAGTGCCATAAGCAGCGCTGCAGAAAGCATTGCAGTTGGTAGCGGTGCTCTTGCGAGTGGGGCAGCGACTATTTGCCTCGGTGCAGGTGTGATTGCACACAGCGCAGCCTTTATTGGTATTGGCATCAATAATGCGGGCTGTATAAACCTTGAGGGAGCTGGAGTCAATATCGGTGTTAATGGTGTCAATGGTCTGTGCGGCCCCAATTGCGTCGCACTGGGAAACAACACTTTTGCAGGGGAAGGTGGAGGTTTCGCAACTGCCATTGGTTCACAAACTGAAGCGGGTGGCACTGGTAGCATTACAGTGGGTCCACTATCTTTGGGTGGTTCATCTAATGCAGTCTCGTTGGGAACACGTTCCACAGGACCTGCTCACTTTGCATGTGCTGTGGGTCCCTATGCGTCCACCGCGGGGGGTTCATCTCCCATGACTTGCGTGGGTTATGGGGCGTACGCTACCATTAGCTCAGCATCGCTGGGTCCTCAAGCTGCAGCGTACAATGGTTACCAAGCAATTGGCGCTGGTGCCTCTGCCACTGCGGGGGTTTCGCTGGGTGCTGGGGCCGTTTCCAATTCCTACACCAACACCTTATCCATTGGTCCTGGAGCGGCTGCCTCGAGTGCTGCCGCTTCCCTTGCCATTGTGGTCAATTCCGCTTCAGTGGAGACGAGTACACTGGGGGTCAATCTGAACAATGCCAACTACGTGTTGACAGACACGTACAGCGCACTCTATGCCACCACTGGAGGAGTGGGACCCACTGTGCTAACACCCACAAGTGCAAAGTATCAGATTTTCACCACAGCGCAGACAGTGATGCTACCAGTGGTGAGTACCCTTCAAGAGGGCACTTACTTTGACATTATCAATTACGCTGCCACTGGAAATCTGCTGGTTCAATCTAGCGGGGGCAACCTCAAACTTTCCATGCCAAATCAAACGTATGCTCGCTTCATCTGCTCATCAATAAGCGGGACAACGGCTGCCTCTTGGTTGGCTTTAAGTGGTCCACCAGTGTCTTAAGAGAAACAAACTATGAAATTAACAATATATCTCCATGTGCGCAGAGGAAAAAAAAGGCAAAACAAAAAATGCAAGTCTATCGTGTGAAAAAAGAACGGGATTGGCGGCGTTCTCTCTTGTTGCTGCTGCTGCTTCTGCTGCTGCTCACTGTGCTTGGATTGGTGATACCTTCACTTGTGCTGGCCATAAAAAATGCCAATGGCAGCGGGAATGGCGGCGCTAGTTTAGCCATTGACAATTGCACTGCATACGGGGGAGTACCACCCTCCCACGCATGTACGTTGTTGAATGATGTAGTGTATTGCAGCGATACCTATATCTTCTATACCTGTAGCGCTGGCAATGTGTGGATTCAATCGACAGGGAGCGTTCGAGGAGTAGCAGGTGTAGACGGCACGGCCGGTCCTGGCATTTATCTCAGCATATGCAGTGGAGGAGGTCAGCCACCCAGCAATACCACGGGCCACACATGCAATGCTGCATTTGCAGGCAACTTCATTTTTTGCGGCACTGGATCTAGTGCTGCCAATTACGGACTTGTCTATGAATGTAACACAAATGGCACCTGGGCTCTGGCGGCTAGTGCTAATGGCCCCACTGGCCCCATGGGAGGCACTGGTGCGACAGGCGGTACGGGTGCGACTGGCGCCACTGGAGGTACGGGTGCCACAGGCGCAACAGGCAGCACTGGTGCCACAGGAGCCACTGGTGCTGCTTATGTGCTACCGGCGGGCTCAGATGGCCAAGTCTTTGCTTGGGACACGCCTAGTCAGTCATGGATTGGGCGAGGGAATTCCGTTTTCTACGGTAGCAACACCCAAGCTAATAGCGGCACAAACGCTGTAACGCTGGGTTTCAATGCGTCAACCAGCAGCAGCGTAGGTGGGGTAGCGCTAGGGGAATTTGCTCGCGCGCTGGGTTCGCAAACCATTGCAATTGGACCCAGTGCTTATGCACCTAGCGTTGGTGGTATTGCCATTGGTGGCGGCGCTCAGAATGCAGCTGGAAACGCCGGTTACAGCGTTGCCATTGGCTCAAACTCGTACACCAATGGTCCCCAATCAGTAGCTGTTGGTAATGCTGCGCAAGCCAGTTCACCAGCGGGATATGGAGTGGCAGTGGGTGCAGGTACCAATGCTGCAGGTTATGCTTGTGTGGCCCTGGGTTTTCAAGCCAATTGTAATGGAAACTCCAGCTTTGCAGCGGGCAACAGTGCCTCTGCTCCTTATGATTTTAGCACTGCCATTGGTTATGCGGCATCCACAACGGGAGCGGAAGGCACTGCCATTGGTTATGGATGTAACGCTGCGTTTCGCGCAGTGTCAGTGGGTGTGTCTGTGAGTGCAAGTGGAGCAAGTTCAGTGGCCATTGGATATGGTGCAGTGGCCAATGTGGCTAATGGCATTGCAGTGGGCATCAGCGCGTCTACCAATTCGATTCCAGGGTCCATTGCGCTGGGTGCCGGTGCAGCGCCCATTGATGCAGCTCATGCGCTGGCCATTGTCATTAATGGTGCTTCCCTGGTGCCTGGCACAGTGGGTCTAACCATTAATGGAGCACCTTACGTCATTGCTGCTTACACCTCACTCTACGCCACATGGGGCGTGTCTACCACACTGAGCGCCACAAGCTCTAAAACTCAAGTCTTTACAGCGGCTGGCACTGTAACACTACCCAATGTGGCCACGCTGCAGCTTGGGTTTGCCTTTGACATTCTCAATGACTCGGGAGGCTCACTTGTGGTGCAAGCGAGTGGGGGCGCTGGAAACACCAAGATCACCCTTCTTAGCATGACAAGCGCTCGTCTGGTTTGCATCTCACTCAGTGGCACCACTGCAGCTTCTTGGTTGGCGATTGGACCAGTAATTTTGAGTTAAAGGGTGTGTGAATGAGTTTCAAGTTTCGTGTTGTCACGTTCCCTCTCTCTGCGCTTTGGCAAGAACCCCTGGCCTATGCTCGTTATCGCGTGAGCGCTGCCAAAGCGTACGGCAACCACGCTTGGGTTGCAAATAGCGAACACTACTCTTCATGGCACGCCAAGCATGGCAACAAGACCTACGAGACGGTGCGCTGGGGACTCACGTTGGGTTGCGCTGCCAGCTTTGCGTTGTACGCTGTGAATGAGGAAAGCAAGAACTGTCGCTCATCGCCGGCGGACGCTGTTGTTTTTTCCACTCTCGCTGCTTTGCTTGGAGCCATTGTGGGACGCTACGCGCATGTGACGCTGCCCTTGATGATTGGCTACAAGGGATTTGCCCTGGCATTCAATGGGCTGAAGAAGTATCACAAAAGAAAATAAACAGCTTTTTCTTTTATGTCAGTAACTTCCACGTCCAAGTATTGGCATCACAGCTGTAGGCTTTTCCAGTGTCAAGACATCCAGCGTAAGTGGAGGCTGTGAGCGCATTGCAGAGGAGACCAGCCATGCCCTGTGGGCACATTGTGGTTTGCCACACATGCTCTGACCAACTGGCAATCACCAACACTGTGAACAAGACGCGATGCGTGCAGTGTCAGAGGCCGATTACGCATGTGGAGAAATGAAAAACCAATCCGTAAGAGATGGCCACCTCACCCAGGCGCATGGCAATGCTCAAGGACCGGGAGCTGTACGGTGACCTGCAAGAGGGTGTGTACCGCGGCGTGAAGTGGTCTATCAAGGCGAATTCATATTATCCACATTCGCCACGCAACCACCCATTGAACACACCCGAAAACACAACGTTCAATTGGTGCGGCTACGTGGACCTAGAAAGGCCACCTACGCCTGAGGATATTGCATGCATGGAAACGTACAAGGAATGCACCTACGAACAAGGAAACGTGATGGGCTTTGATTGTGGCCATTTTGGCGACTACCCGTTCTGGAGCGATCTCAGCGCAACTTACAAGGACTTGGCCCATGTGAAGCGCCAACTCTACGCCATTATCGACAGCCTCGTCAGGACTCGTGAAAGAATCATCCGCCAACGCATCGCGCTGTTGGCTTGCTTTAGGAAGCGTCGCTGGCCATGCGATATTGTGCAGGCGATTACACATAACATGCTAGAAGCAGAGCCAGAATGAAAGCTTTTACTTCTTCTTCTTCCTCTGCTGCTCTTCTATCCCATGCCACCCTCTCCGCTGTGCCCACACCTCAATGGGCTGAAGAAGTATCACGAAAGAAAATAACAGCTTTTTTTTTATGTCAGTAACTTCCACGTCCAAGTATTGGCATCACAGTTGTAGGCTTTTCCAATGTCAAGACATCCAGCGTCAGTGGAGGCTGTGAGCGCATTGCAGAGGAGACCATTGAGAGCGGTTCCATCAGAGTTCAACGTGCAGCTGGCAAAAAGCAGAGAGTTTTGCGCCAAAATCTGAAGTGGCAGCACTAGCAGTAGTAGCAAGAACATCATTTCCACCCCCCCTCTCTCCCTTTGGTGGTTATTGGCTTTTCATTTACTATTCAAGCAGTCTTAATGCAAGTCATGGTAATGGGAATGTCTACGCCAGTTTGCCATTGGGCGCATCCCGTTGTACCCGTACCAATTCCACCTGTGAGGTAGAGTGTTTCAGGCGCGCTGCTCACTTGCAGGTACATGCTAGTGACAATGGATAGCTGGATATAAGTACCAGTCGTGACTGGCGGTAGGTTCAGTACGCGATTTGAATTGTAAAGCCAAATGTTAGATGCGGGTACACTGCTTACGCCATAATAGAGAGGACATGATTGCGTAGTGAGTGAATTAGTCATCTGGCCTTCGACGGTGCAATAATACTGTCCAACCGTAAGGAGAGAGATGTAGCCCAAGTTGTTCCATACGTTATGCGTATTGACAAAGGGAAAATTAAAAGCTCCCTCCCGGTAAATAGTAATTACACCATTGAGGTCACCCACTTTGGTCCAGCCACACGTAGGCGCACATGAGCACTCGTAAATGACACCAGCATTGCCATTGAGAGACTGGAGGTTGCAAAGAATCATGTTAAGATTAAAATTTGCATCACAAACGTAGCTGGGTCCCGTGGTAGTGGTGGGTGGCGGTCCCCCTGCACATTGCGTGGCATACACTCCAATGCCAGGCGCACCAGCAGTGCCGTTGCCTTGCACATTGAGAGCCCCAAAAAACGTCCACGTGCCTGCCACACAGAGGTAAATGTTACCAATTTGCGTCTTGTTACTATCTAAATCACAAAAAAGGAGCTGCAATGCATTGGCCGCCGAACATGTGAGCGTAGTGTGTGGAGGCGCCCCCGTGCATGCAGTCGTAATGACATCCAGGCCTTTGCCATCACTGGTTGAGCTTTGAGTGGCCGTAACGATTTGCCAAATGTATAGGCCAAGGACAGCCAAAAAGAGAAACATCAGCAATGGCAGCGTAATTCGCTCATGACGCCGGCGACCCATTTTTCTTCCATTCACTCTAGGGGAGGAGAGAGATTAAAAAAAGCTCATATACTTTGCAGACTTTACTCTTAATCAAACTTGATGCATGTAATAGTAATGGGAATACCAATGCCTGGTGCCCATAGCCCGCATCCCGTTGTTCCGGAGCCAATGCCTGCTGTCACGTAAACGGTTTCAGGAGCGGTGGTAACCTCCACGTAAGCAGTGGTAATAATGGATATTTCAAGGGGACCGCCTGTCACCACGGGCGGTACATTCAATATCCGATTAGAATTTGCAATCCAAACGTTGGATGCATCTACGCTGCTAACCCCGTAAAACAGGGGACAAGATTGCGTGGTGAGCGCAGTTCTTGCTTGACCTTCCACGCTGCAAAAGTATTGGCCAACCTTGAGCAAAGGGAGAGGGCAAATGGTAGCCCAAACATTATGCACATTGGGAATGGGATAATTGTAGCTTTGCTGCCTGTACAGCGTGATTACACCATTGAGGTCGCCCACCTCGGTCCAGCTACAAGTGGGCGCACACAAGCACTCGTAAACAAAACCAGCATTACCATCAAGGGATTGCAAGTTGCAAAGAATCATATTCAAATTGAAATTAGCATCACAAACGTAGCTGGGTCCAATGGTAGTGGTGGGTGGCGGTCCTCCTGCACATTGAGTGGCATACACTCCAATCCCTGGAGAGCCTGCTGTACCGTTGCCCTGCACATTGAGAGCGCCATAAAATGTCCAGCTGTTGCCAATGCACAAGTAAATGTTGCCAATTTGCGTGTTGTTGCTGGCCAAATCACAAAAGAGCAGTTGCAGCGCGTTGGCAGCGGAACACGGAAGCGTCGTGTGGGGTGGGAGTGGCGTGCAAGGGGCAGTGATCACATCCAGGCCTTTGCCGTTACCATCTGCTGCTGTGACAGCAATACTTCCCCAGATAACTAGGCCAATCAGTGTTAACAACAGAAAGATGAGCGCTACTAGTGCAATGCGTTCAAAACGATGACCATGATGATGATGATGGCTATGATAGCGCATTTTTTCTTTCTTTCAAGTCATGTGCTAAAATCTGACTTTTACTTTTCTTTTCTCATTTGCTTCGTGGAACATTCACCACAAAATCTCCTCCAGGTCCTTGCGCGAGCCAGCGCACTGAAAAGCTGTGGTCTTTGAGTTCTTGCACTTGAGCCTCCACCACTTCGGGAGCGTATTCTCTCGGCACAGTCACATGCAGCAGGCCATCGGTGGAGAGGGAATTGAGCAGCAGCCTAGCCACGTGGGCACGAAAGTGGTTGCGTTGCGATTCAACAATGGTAGCTCGAGATTCTTTCATTCGAGCCGTAAGGAATGCAGGCGTAAATTCCGGCCTAAAGGGTCCCATCACCACGTTGGCAAGCACGTTTTCAACGCCTGCCACCCATTGCGTGTGAGCCTCGTCCAGGCCACCACTCGTGATACTGGTAGTAGTAGCAGAGCCAAGGGCAATTGACAAAAGAACCAGCAGCAGCATCATGTCGCACCCCTCTTCACTAGCTCAGCAATTAGCGCTCTCCGTTACAGAGGAGATGCACGCACGTGATGTTGAATTGCATGAGGCACTCGGTGAATTGACGCGGATTAAGGATATTCTGCTTTCCTTGCACAAAGGCGTATATACAGCGGGTGATATTTACAGATGTGGCAAGATTGGATGCGACGTCTTGTTCATTAGTCGTTCAACGAACAACTGTCGTAATTGCGGACGCGCGCGTTGTGCAGCACATGCGGAAGAACTGCTGACGCAATGTCTAAGTTGCCTTTGGTATTTTTGCACAATGAAGTGCAAGTGTGGATGTAAGTAAAAAGAAAATGTCAAAGGGTGGGACATCATTTGCGGCAAGTTTGGCATCCAGCATTAGCGAGACAGTACGACAACAAAACAAAGCACTGGATGATGCTCTTTGCGAAGCGCACAGGATGCGTGAGATGCTTTTTGATCTAAAGGACGATCGCGCGGATGCGAGCGAGATAACGTGTTGCCACATCAAAGAATGTCCTAGCATGTTCTTTTTCGTTGGTGAGGGCAAAGACATTAACTGCTGCAATTTTTGCGGGGCATCCTATTGTGATACTCATTGGAAACAGGCAATTGCAAGCGATATGATAAGAAGATGCCCAACTTGCACATGGATGCGATGTTCGCACTGCAAGTGCGATTGTATGTATTAAATCATGGAGGGTCTACGCAAAAAGTGTCATGCTTTGGTTGATTCACTCTTTGCTCAACTTGATGAGCAACTGAATGCGCTTGCCGATGAAGTGCATGAGGCTTTCAAAGAGCGAGTGATTGTGCCTGAAGATGAGGAAGAAGAGGTCTCTTGTTATGCGGCTTCTCAATCGGATTCTTCTTCTTCTGCTGCCCCCTCTGGAGAAGGAGAAGAAGAGGAAGAGGATGATGAACCCATCGTTCTCTACGATGACGATGATGAGGAACCCAAAAAGCGCGTTCTCGATTTGATTCATGATGCGCTTCCACCCGCACGTGCTCGAAAGGCACCCAAACGCTATGATCCATCCAATGCACCCGATGACAATTACAACGTGGAGGATTTGGATGAAGACGGCGACGACGACAACGAAGATGAGCTGGAGCATCAAGTCGTGGGCTATCGTGTATGGCTCTCTAACATTAGAAATGGGCGCGATGTAATACCATTCAATTGGAGCGATTTGACCAGCAGCCGCCGCCGAAATGCATGGTTTGCCAATCGTTACATGACCAACAAACTGGAGACTGTACGCAAAAGCCTGGGCAATGAGGGGGCGGCCATTGCACCTACTATTCAGGGGCGCTGGGACTGGATATTGGCAGAGTATTTGGCTGGGCGTTTCCCAAAGACTGGTCGAGTGCTGGGAGCACGCAGTGAGCAATGCGCGCTTTGCGGTGGCACCAAGCATTGCAGCTACGAAGTGAACGGCTGGCACATGGGCCTCTTTTGCGCGGTGCTTGCCAAGCGGTGGGTCAAGTTTTGCAAGGTACTCGCTGGCATTCTTCGCGACACCCGTGATGATGCCGATCACATCGAAGACTTGCGCGCGCTTGACAAGGCATGGAATCAAGTTTGGGATGCTCACGTGCGTAAGACCAACAACGGGAGAATCAAGTAAAGGGTCGGTCAGTTGAATGACTACCGTTTACATTGTAACGTTTCATGCGTCGGATCAGCAAGGCCGGCAGCTCGATATTGGGCCATTTTCATTCTCGACCGAGGCCAAGGCAGAGGCTTTCATTGTTGACACGGTCAATGACGAGATGGAGCGTCGCATTAACGATCTGGATCAATGGCAGCAGATGGAGGTGATGAAGGATGAACCCACACTGGATACCATGGTGGAGCGCTACTACAATGTGGTGGATGAACAAGGAGAGTCATCGCTCAGCTGGACGCTGGACGCTGACATTGTCGACCTGGGGGATGTGAAAGAAGCACGCAAGGTTTTTGAATTTGTGTAATAAAACCAGAGATGGATACAGGGGCGGTATTCATTGACATTACTCAAGGGGGTTGGGTACAAGAAGATGGAGCACAAAACCCTTATAGAATCAGTCCGCATGATCCAAATGTGATTGAAATCGCCATGAAACACAAAGGAGGCTGGGTGCTTGGTATTATTGATGCAGATCGTCATGCTGAGATAAGCAAAGAGCGTTGGTGTGCTGGTAAAGCCAAGAATACGATATACGTTACTACAAGTTTCAAGGATAATGATACTTGGAAAAAGAGAAAGCTTCATCGATTATTGTTCCCACACTTTGATAAGTGTGATCATGTAAATGGCAAAGCCTATGATAATCGTGCTTCAAACCTTAGAGAAGGAAATGGTAACATTAATGAGCAAAATGTCAGGACGAAGACCATGGGTATTTACACGTGTGAAGAGAGGCATCGCCATGAAGCAAGAGTAAGAGGTATTGATCGCGTTTATATGCGTAAACACTTCAAGTGGACACCTGATGATGAAGACGAGAAATGGGCACAGTACGTTGCAGCTAGTGCATGGCGAGATGGAGTGAAGGATGATGTGATTGATGAATTGATTGCTAGACAACTCAATGCAACAACAACGAAAAGACAAAAAGATACGAGGATGATAATACAGAATAAAAATTGAAGCTATTAGGCTTACAGTGCATATCATGAGAGAGAGAGAGACTTATTTGAAAGAATGAGATTTATCTTGCTACTTGGAGCATTTCTGATGCTAGCACAATCAAGCACATTACGTCGTCAGTACGGTGCACAAAAAGACGTCATCAGTCGCAGCAGTGGAGTGCCTGACCGCATCATTTGGGTTCGAGAATGTGGACCCACTCCTAGCAATCTGTCATTCCCAATTGCTGGCATCTCATGTGGTGACTCAAGCATGGAAAACGTAGCCATTGCCTGTCGGGATACCCATAAGAGTTACCTGTGTCACGTGCCCCAGTGGATAGTGACAGGCAAATAGTAAAACAAAATCATAATTGTACCCCACCATAGACCCATCATGCAGTGAAAGGAGAAAAAAATGCATCGACGAGGAAAACACGCTGTCCCCATCGATGGTCCCGTGCTCAAATCACATCAAGCAGCAGCAGAAAAAGCTCAGCAGCAAACTCCAAGTTTCAGACTCATTGCTGAGCCTGAAGCGCATGAAAAGACACGATGGCGCGTCATTTGGACAGGATGGAATTGTGGTGGTTATGCTGGGACGCTGTGCACACTAGCCATTGCTGCAGCGCTTCTGCTGGCACTATTCAGTTTACTGATATCGGCTGGTGCTCTTAGAGCACCCAAACAGGCTCATTTGCCATTTTACCTGGTGGATACGCCTCACCTAATCCTTGGCCCCAGCCTGGTGCCTTTGGCTGGAGACGCATTCACCATCACGTTAGAGGTGAACAACGACTCTCCCGAGGAGGTGGCTAACATTACCGTTCTGGATGCCATCAATGGTATACCCATCATGGTACTCTGTCCACCACTCTATCTCAGCAACATGATTGAGTCCCTAGCTGCTGGTGCAAGCGCCACCTGCACTGCCAGCTACACACTCACCAACGCTGATGTCAGTAGCCCCATTATGACAGTGCTCCACTCTAGGAGTTCAGCAAGCGGGATCTTTGTCAACAGCAGCACCACTGCATTGGCATCTGCATTTTCAGATTACCAATTGCAAACTGCCGTGGCACCCACTGTGATTGTGGATATGAACAACGGCGGTGGTGGCATCATTGTGAGAGATTGCGCGGGAGGCATTCCCTTGGCATGTAACATCTTAAACGAAGGGCAAACTCTGCTTTGCAACAACACATACGAACTGTACCAGTGCAGCGGCTTCAGCAGCACATGGTTACCCACTGGAAACATTGGAGGCACCACTGGTCCACAAGGTCCATCCGGCACATCTACGCTGGTAGACAATTGTACCACTGCTCCACCCCATACGGCCATCCCTTGCAATAATGTGACCAACATGTACCTGCTCTTTTGTGGCTTCCAATCGCAACCCGGCCAGTCTGGTATGGTATACATGTGCCTGCAGCCCAACTGGATCTTCTTTGCCAACCTCAATGGACCCACGGGACCCACTGGAGGCACGGGAGGCACTGGAGCAGGATCTGGATCAGGCAGCACCGGAAACACTGGCACCACTGGAGGCACTGGAGGCACTGGGGCCAGTGGCCAGACTGGAGCAACTGGAACCACAGGTGGTACAGGAGACACAGGTGGCACTGGTCAGACCGGTCAGACTGGAGGAACTGGCGCTTCTGGTGGAACAGGAGCCACAGGTGGAACGGGTCAGACTGGAGGAACAGGAGCCACTGGAAGCACTGGAGGAACAGGAGCCACAGGTGGAACGGGTCAGACTGGTGGAACAGGAGCCACTGGAAGCACTGGAGGAACGGGTCAGACTGGAGGAACGGGAGCCACAGGTGGAACGGGTCAGACTGGAGGAACTGGCGCTTCTGGTGGAACAGGAGCCACTGGAAGCACTGGAGGAACAGGAGCCACAGGTGGAACAGGAGCCACAGG
>Ga0302281_10001307_pt1 | contig 18092 bp, 14 predicted proteins | sample III_Fen_E1_2_FD_198762 | JGI IMG/M metagenome (GOLD analysis project Ga0302281, IMG submission 198762) | Peat permafrost microbial communities from Stordalen Mire near Abisko, Sweden - III_Fen_E1_2 | ecosystem: Environmental > Terrestrial > Soil > Wetlands > Permafrost | place: Sweden: Abisko...
TCTCCTTTGGCATCCGTGGGGCGATTCTTCCAGTTTGGGATCTGACCTCCTATGGAAATGAAAATGATTTTGCCAATCTCCGCTATGAATCCGATGGAGGATTCATCGTCTTCAAGGCAGACCTATCCCACACCCACGAACTGCCTGGCGGATTTCAACTCTTTGGCAAGGTGCAGGGGCAGATCTCGCCAGACCCCCTTGTGTATAGCGAGCAGTTTTCCGGAGGGGGACTTGACACCGCCCGGGGGTATTTGGAGGGAACCGAGGCCGGAGACAACGCAGTCTTTGGAAGTGTGGAATTACGAAGCCCCTCGCTGCTGGCTGGTCATCTGAGCGTGAATGAATGGAGGGTATACGGCTTCTATGATGTGGGGCGACTGACCATCAATGATCCTCTCCCGGGCCAGACTTCCGAATGGAACATGGCCAGCTATGGAGCGGGTACCCGCGTGAGACTCTGCAACGATCTGAACGGCTCCCTGGATCTCGGCATCCCTCTGATTTCCCAGAGCCCGGTGATGGCCAATACGCTGATGGCCACCTTTCGGATTTTCGGGGAATTTTAATCTGATTTTCTCAACACCCTTTAACTTATCCCATGAATACCTTCCCGCTTGCCAGGCTGCGAAATTCCCGATTCCTCATCCTGTCCTTTGTTTTCGGTGCACTGTGGTTGCTTCTCCCTGGTGCCGTTCAAGCCAGAACCTGGTGGAGCGATGCCTGGAGAGAGCGGACAAAATTTACCATCGACACGACGGACAACGGCCTTCCGATCAACGGTCCGATCGGAACGGCTACGATTCTCGTGCGCCTTCATGACGGGAATTTCAATTTCGACTCGGCCAAGGAGGATGGAACCGATCTGCGATTTGTCGCCGCCGATGACAAGACCCTGCTCGCCTCCCAGATTGAAAAATTCGATCCGGTGATGAACGAGGCTTTTGTCTGGGTGAAAATCCCCGACCTCAAGCCGGGTGCCACCACCGACATCTACCTCTACTCGGCAAGGGATGAGAAAAGAAAGCCGGACAAGGAGCTCAAAACCGATCTTCCAAGGAGTGCCTATGACGGGGACACGGTGACCGTCTATCACTTCAACGAACACGGCACTCCGCCGGGGGATTCCTCGGGTCAGGGTAACAGCGCCCAGACACCGGGTATCCCCGTCGATGGATCGATCATCGGCAGCGGCATCAAGCTGGATCCGAAGAAGCCGGTCAGCATCCAGCCGACTCCCACGGCAGCAATTCTGGAGGCGGCTCCCTATACCTGGATGAGCTGGGTGAAATATACCAAGCCCACACCCAATACGGCCATCTACAGTCGCAAGGACGGTGGCAATGCCCTCCGTATCGGCCTCGATAACGGCGTCCCCTTCCTGGAGATCTCGAGTGCTGCCGGCACGCAACGTACCGCCCCCGTCTCCCCGCTGCCTGCCGGAACATGGGCCCACCTTGCCGTTGTCTCCGACGGCAGCCGCACGACACTTTATGTCGATGGAGCGGCTGTGGCCAATCTTCCCGTGCCGATCCCTGCAATCAACGGCCCGGCTTTCATTGGAGGCGATGGCGATGGCAAGCCCGGCTTTTCAGGCGAAATCGATGAGCTGGAGATTTCCAAGGCCGCGCACACCGCCGGATTCATCAAACTCGCGGCTCTCGGCCAGGGCCAGCAGAACGCCAGGCTGCTCGTTGCCGGGAAGGAAGAGCCCGCTGCCGTCAGCCTCCTGGACAATCTGGGCATCTTCGGATTCCTTATCAAAGCGGTCACGATCGACGCCTGGGTGGTCATTGGCATTCTCGCCATCATGTCGGCTCTCAGTTGGATCGTGATGATTGCAAAATTCAACTACATCAAGGGGCTCAGCCGGGGTTCGAAAGAGTTCATCAATGAATGGCACCATCTCTCGGGCAATATCACGGAACTCGATACGGATGACCCCGAGGTCATCGAATCCCTGGGCGGGCGGGCCGATCCCGAGCATATCGAGTTCATTCATGCCTCCCCAATCTACAGGGTCTATCATCTCGGCTGCGTGGAAATCAGGAAGAGGGGAGGAAGGGGGAAAGGACTGAGCCAACGTTCGATCGAGGCGATCAAGTCCGCCCTTGATGCGCAGGTGACCAGGGAAAACGTCCGACTGAACAACAGCATGGTGCTTCTCACGATCTGCATCGCGGGCGGGCCCTATGTCGGGCTTCTCGGCACGATTATCGGCGTCATGATCACCTTCGGAGAGATCGCCATGCTGGGAGAAGTTGATATCAATGCCATAGCCCCCGGTATCGCCGCCGCATTGCTTGCAACGGTTTGCGGCCTGATCGTCGCTATTCCAGCACTCTTCGGATACAATTACCTGAGTGTTCAAGTGAAGGAGATCACCACGGACCTCCATCTTTTCCAGGAAGAGTTCATTACCAAGATGGCGGAGAGGCATGCTGAAGAGTCTCATCCGGTCTCATCCCGTTAGCCCTTTCTTCACGACACGCCATGCAAGCCGACTCCGAAGGAAAAGCCATCGATGACATCAATGTCACTCCGATGGTCGACCTCTACCTCGTGCTGCTGCTGATCTTCATCATCATGACGACGGCGGGTGTGCAGGGGGTGAAGGTCAACCTTCCCCACGGCAGTTCCGCTCCGAAGCTCGGCGGGCCGAAGGTTCAGGCGATCACGATCAATACCGAGGGAAATGTTTTCCTGAACACGCTCCCGGTCTCCCTGACCGAGCTGGAACAAAAACTCGGGGCAGCCAAATCGGAAAATGCCGATGTCCCGGTGATCGTTCGCGGGGACAGCGCCACCCAGTATCAGATGATCATGGATGTGCTTGATGTGATCGGCAGACTGAGCATTGAAAAAGTCGGCCTTGTCACCCAGAAAAAACCGTAATTTTCCGATCGCACCATGGCTTCCACCAAGAAAAATCCTCCGAAAAAAAAGAATCGGCTCCCGCTGATCCTGGGTGGAGCCGCATTTGTCGTGATCGTTACTGCCATCGTTATTTTTCATCCGAGCAGTGAGGATTCCGGGCCTCCCGCCAAACACGAAATCATGATTTCCCTTCCGCCGCCTCCCCCACCACCGCCACCACCACCCCCGAAGGTCGAACCACCCAAACCGGAAGAACAAAAATTCGAGCAGGAGAAAGCCCCCACGGAAAAGCCCCCTGAGAAGGCTCCCGAGGCCGCACCCATCACGACCAGCATCAAGGGGGACGGTGACTCGGGTCTCGGTATCGGCAATGGTGGTGGGACGGGTGGATTCGGAGGGGGGGGGAGTGGTGGGAGCAAATACGGTTACTATGCCGGACAGGTGCAGCGCAGCGTTGCCGAGGTACTGCGAACCAACAAGAAGACCCGGAGTGCCGTGATGAATGTCCAGGTGCGACTCTGGGCCGACTCCACCGGCAAAGTCACCCGGATTTCCCTGGCTCAGTCCACGGGCGATCCGGCTCTCGACGATGCGATCAAAAACGAAGTCTTTGCCGACACGCTTTTACCCGAGCCTCCCCCGGAAGGAATGCCGATGCCGATTGTCATGCACTTCAGCGCCAGGAGACCGAATTAAGACCCGATAGAAAGACCAGCAATTTCCCATTTGAAGATTTCAAGACCATGAAAATACCCTTATTTCCGCTGCTTCTCCTGAGCACAATCCTTCCCTTGCAGCTCAGGGCGGAGGATTCGACTACGGCCTCCGCTGGCAATGCTCCAACCGCAGCGGGGGGAATTCCCGACACGCAGTCGCTTCTCGCCGCCGCCAGTTCGGTGGCCGCTTCCACCGGGGCGGCGCTTTCTTCTCCGGCAACCTCCGCCCCGGCAACGAATGCCTCGAAGGTCTCGAATGCTTCCACCGCACCCGTGACAGCCACCCCCGCCCCCCCGGCTGTATCGTCCAGTTTAAAACCCCTGCCAATCCCTCCCGTGGATGAACCTCCAAATCTCGACCAACCAGCTGACAAGATGGCGTCAACAGCTCCCGCGCCGGTGACACCCACCGAAAATGTCACCCTGAATCTTCTGAACCGCCTCGTGCAGCGGGGTGTTCTCAGCAAGGAGGATGCAGCCGATCTGATCTCCCAGGCCAAGAAAGACGCACAGATTGCGGCTCAACAGGCGGTGGCCACACAACAGGCGGCCCAGCAGGCGGCAGCAGCCCAGCAGGCGGCGGTCGAGGCAGCCGCACCCCCGGCTTCCGACGATGCCGTCAGCGTTTCCTATGTCCCCGAAATCGTGAAAACTGAAATGAGGGATGAAATCAAACGCGATGTCATGGCTGCGGCTCAGAGCGAAGGTTGGGCGACACCAAACTATCCCTCCTGGCTTGCCAATTTCCGACCCTTCTCGGATTTTCGTTTCAGATATCAGGGGAACTATTTCCCCTCCGGGAATAATACGGATCCCCTTCAGACACTTAATTTCAACTCCATCAACACCGGCGCTCCTATTAATATCTCCCAGGCGAACGGCAATCAGTCGCCTCCCATCGGCTATCCCACCTATAATACTACGGCAAACAGGGATCTCCTCAGAATTCGATTCCGCTTTGGTGCAGACATGAACCTCGGGGAAAATTTCACTTCCGGATTCCGCATTGGCACGGGACAGAATGGATCACCGGTCTCTGAGAATCAAACACTGGGCGCACCGGGAACGACCACTCAGGGAGGAAATTTCAGCAGCTATGCGCTATGGCTCGACCGTGCTTTCCTGAAATACGAAGTCGGGGATAATCCCAATAAATTGGGTGCCATCACCTTTGGTCGATTTGACAACCCCTTCTTCACGCCCACCACCATCATGTGGGCCAATGACATTGGATTCGACGGCATCGCCCTGCAGGGGCGTTACGAAATTTTCAAAGGCTTTACCCCCTTCGTCACCGGGGGCCTCTTTCCTGTCTATAATACCGACCTGAACTACTCCACCACCCAACAACCCAAGAATTCCAGCTATGACAAATATCTCTATGCGGGACAGTTGGGGATTGATTGGAAGATCACCAAGGACATCGCCTTCAAGAGTGCAGTCGCTTACTACTACTTTCAGAATGTTCAGGGACAGGTTTCCGCACCTCAGGTGGCTTACAGTGCCTCGGATCAGTTCAGCACGGACAACAGCCGTCCCTCCTTTGCCCAGCAGGGCAACACCTATATTGCGCTCCGCAATATTCCGGCAACGGCTGATAACAACTACGGCACCATCAATCAGTACCAATACTTCGGTCTGGCCACACCGTTCCATGTCCTCTCGGCCAATGCCCGTTTGGAATATCGTCACTGGGAGCCCTTTGTCGTAGCCCTCTCAGGCGAGTGGGATGACAACCTTGCCTGGAATCAAAATAGTATCGAGAACAACGGCCCCCCGAATCTCCAGGGACCGATTAACAACACCGGTGCCAACGGTTCGTACGCCGGGGGTAACATGGCTTGGATTGTCCAGCTGAAGGTGGGTTCCGGCGCCCTCCAAAAACGATGGGACTGGGACTTCGGGGTCAGCTACCGGTATGTCGAGTCGGATGCCGTGATCGACGGCTTTTGCGATCCCGATTTCGGAGGCGGCGGCACCAACCTGAAAGGTTACGCCATTGGCGGAGATCTGTCCCTTTCCCGAAATGTCTTCATCGCCGCCCGATGGCTCAATGCCGACGCGATTGCCGGGCCGCAATACAAATCAAACATTCTTCAAATCGACCTCAATTCCCGCTTCTAGTCAAATTCCAGGCCCCTGCTGATCAACCCAACCATGAAACTTGTGAGACCCATTTTTCTGACCCTGCTTGCCTTGCTGCTGGCAGCCCCCATCCTCCATGCCTCCGACAAGCTCACTCCCACCGAGCAAAAGCTGCGCGAACTGCTTCGCAACTCCATGATCCAGCTCCGGGACGCGAATACAAAACTCTCGGCTGCCCAGGCCGCCCAGGCGGACGACGAGGATCAGATCAAGGATCTTCAGGGCAAGCTCGATGATCTGACAAAAACGACCACGGCCCAGAAAAAAGCCGATGACCAGACCATCGAGGACCAGAAGTCCCGCCTCGCGGCCAATGACATCCAGATCGCTCACCTGAGCGATTCGCTTGGCAAATGGAAATTCGGATACGCAAAGCTGGCCGAATATGCCAAGGCGACCGAGGGTAAACGGGCGGAGCTTGCCTCCAAGATCGTCCTGCTGGATCGCCGCATCGAGGATCAGCAGGTCAAGAACAGCGAGATGTACCGCCTTGCCAATGAGATTCTGGATCGCTATGCCAATTTTGGACTGGGCACGGCCATCGCCGCCCGCGAACCCTTCGTCGGGATTATGAAAGTCAAATTTCAGAATTTGGTGCAGGATTACCAGAACAAGCTCACGGACCAGACGATCCGTCACGATGCTGCCGTCAGTGAGAAAAAATCCGATTGATCCTTTTCCTAAGGAACCGCTGATTTAATCCCATGATGACTGCTGTAGGACAAAAGCTTAATTTTGACCGGCACCTTGCTCCCGCAAGGCAGTGCCGTCCCTTCGGGATCATGCCTTCGGCATGCTTCTTCGCATCCCCTCCCAGGGATTTGATTCAAGGCGTGAAGCGCATTTGGAATACCCCTGCGGTCTTGTCCAAGCGAACAACGCAAAAAATCAGGCTTTTGTTCCCAGCCCCAAAGGGTTGCGGCGATAACAGGGCAGGAGGCTGCGTTGGCTTCGCGATTACGGCCCGCAAGGGGATGCTCACGCGAAACCGCCTTGCCTGCAGCCCATTCTTACCGCAACAGTCTCTATGCGATTAAATCAGCGTTTCCCTAGCACATTCTCTCATCATTCTAACACCCACGACCCCACACCTCTTATGAAATCCAAACTCCGCCTCCTGCCCTCCCTCACCCTCCTTGCCTTTGCCGGACTCTCCAATCTTTCCCGTGCCGACGATACCGCCGTGATTGCACAGGTTGGCGGAAGCGAGGTGAAGGCCGAGGACATCAAGCCCCTGCTTGAAAAACTTCCCGTGCGTGACCAGCTCGCCCTGGCTCATGACCCGGCCCAACTCAATGAACTCGTCCGTGGCTATATCTTGCAGCAGCTTGTGTACAAGGAGGCCGTTGCCAAAAAATGGGATCAGCAACCCCAAGTGATCGCGGAACTCGACCGCCTCCGGCAGCAGGCCATCACTCAGACCTATCTCCAGTCCCTGGCGACCCCACCAGCCGACTTCCCCTCGCAAGAGCAGTTGCAGACCGCCTACGACACCCTGAAGAAAAACAACGCCCTTCAGGTTCCCCGGCAGTATCACCTTTCCCAGATCTATATCGCGTTGCCAAAGGCTTCGGACAGTCCGGCTGAGGATAAAGCCAAGACCAAGTTGGCCGCGGTAAAGAAGGCTCTGAAGAGCGGCGATTTTGCCTCCGTGGCCACGGCCCAGAGTGACGAAGCGGCAAGCGCCCAACGCGGAGGGGATCTTGGCTGGCTGGCCGAGACCCAGATCCAGCCCGAAATCCGATCCCAGGTGGTGACCCTCTCCAAGGGAGGCGTGACCGAGGCTATCCGGACTAGCGACGGCTGGCATATTCTCAAGCTTACCGAGGTCAAGGAACCCTACATCGCCACCTTGGATGAAGTCAAAGTTCCCCTCACCAATGAACTCCGCAAAGCCCGTGCCCAGCAGACCAGCAAGGCGTATCTTGCCGAGCTGCTCAAAGCAAATCCGGTGACATTGAACGAGATTGCGGTGGGAAAGCTTCTGGAAACGAAGGATTCCGGTGCCAAAAGCAGGTAGTGCATTATCAGACCATCAGTTGTTCATGGGGTATGGGCACTGATCAGCACCGGGCCAACATGCGATTTCCAATAAATCCCTGAGGTCATCCGCCGGAAAAACATCGAGCATTTTGGGTTGGCAACGCGGAAGAAAATTGAGAGACAATTCCATGCAGAGTGAAATCTGCATTTGGGATTAGCCATGAACTCAAAATTTGCACCAAATATCGCGGCGATGGCCGGACTGCTTATTTTGTTGTCGTCCGTGTATGACGCACATGCCGCCTTGATTTACGAAAGTTTTGATGGTGCCAGTGTCATCTATGATTCGTCGGAAAACATCGCCTGGACACAGAATGCGGATATTTCCGGGGATACCTACACATTCCAGAATGCCCAGACTTGGGCGGCGGATCTGAGTGTGGGTGAAATTGGCGCAGGAAACTGGGGGCTCCCCGATGTCAATCAATTCACTTCGCTCTACGACCAACTGGACGGTACCGGTGACAAATATGGTGCCCAAGTGTTTTTTGGAATCGGAACCAACGATTATGCCAGCAATGTTGCACCTGAATACTGGACCGGCTCCGACTTGACCGACTTCAATTTTTATTACGGCTACCCCGGTTACAAGCCGGACAGCAGTGATTTTGCAGCCTGGGCGGTCACCGCAGTGCCGGAACCTTCCGTTCTCACAAATATCACCGTGGCCCTGGTCATGATGGTCGGCGTGATGGCCCACCGCAGGATCTCGTCTGTCGCGACTTTTCCCAGCCCGTTCAAAATGAGAAATTCATTGCCCTCTATAAAGCTTTTGATCACAGCCCTGAAGGGTTGAGGTAAGACCTATCCTTGGCCCACTCCATCGTTGCTTCAGCAACCAATTCCGCTCCAATCGAAAGCATCCTTTCTGTTAGGCGTTGGGATCACACAAACCGCTCGGGTTAAAAGAGGGGAAATCGCAGCGATTGGGTCAGGGGATATTTGGACAGATGGTGATGGAATCAAGGCAGGCAACTTTTGAACTGCGGCAATCACCATGGGATTGGACTCCAAAAAATCGGAGCGGCTCGGCCAGTTCAGCTCGCTTTTTGCCAGTTCCATCACATTTTTTCTGTGTCAACTGTAAAGTAATTTGACTCAAAAAGATACCATAGCGAGATTTCAAGCACAAAAATGAGTAAATTATTTCTAACGCGCGTGGTTCTATTGTCTTCCGTGGTTCTGGTTCTATGTCAGGCAAGAGCTCAGTATACCGGTATCGATAGTCCTTTCATCATCAATGAAGGGCCTGGTGCCCTCCCGCTCGCAGGGGCAACACTTGATAATCTAAGCAATATGAACGATCCACTCGTTGCTCTTCAGGGAGCGGCCTATGTTCAGGGGTCGGTTACCGACCAATATCTGGCGCCAAATTTTGGGAGTGCCGGTCAGCCGGCGGCTTTCGGACAAGGAAGCTATACCGGACCAATCCAAACCCAGTATATCTCTGTTTATGGTGGAACAACGGCGACGCTTACCTTCAATACTCCCCAAAACTATTTTGGACTCCTGTGGGGCTCCGTGGATGCCTACAACAGTCTTTCATTTTATAATGCAAATGGCGGCCTGATCGGTACTGTCTCAGGGAGCACGATCGCCTCAGTGGCAGGACACCCCACGGGCTTTAATTCAGGAGTGGATGAGTATGTGAATGTTGATGTTTCTGCTCCCTTCACAAAAGTTGTCCTGAGCAGCGGCCAGAACTCTTTTGAATTTGCCGATGTAGCCCATAAGTTCGTCCCAAGTGCCCCGGGAGCACCCGCTCCTCCGATGACTGCGTGTCTTGCCTTTGCGGGAGTCCTTCTTCTTCAATCATTACGCAGGAAAAATGCAGCAAGGTAACCACCAGCGAATAGAATTTTCTACTTATGAAAAGCCTCGCTCTGAAAAGAAGGGTTCTTTTTTCATTCCGTGCAACCATCTGAATCCATAACGCGGTCATCAAAAGAATCATCCCTCTGGGGTTTCTGGGGTATTCTTGAGGCAGTTTTGCCGATTGCCCTGGTCGCAGGGCTTGCCCGCATTTCCGTGGCCCAGGACGTGTTCTCGCAATTGAGCCGTCCCCTGGTCATGGGCATTTTGCAGGCTTTTCATGTACCGTGCTCCGACAATGGGCATCAGATAACGGTTGGACGCCTCGAGATCCCATGGACAGGAGATTGTGCGGGGCTCAATCTCCTGGTTCTGCTGCTGGCTGTGGCCATCTGGTTGAATCGCCACGAACCCTTCAATATAAAACATTGGGTTCGCATTCTTGGAATGGTTCCAGCTGCAGTGATAGCGAATGTGTGCCGAGTGTTCACACTGATCGGATATCGGGAGCTGATTTACCCCTCAATCGAAACTCCTCAGTTGCATTATTTTTTCGGTCTCTTCTGGTTGGTCCCATTCGCATTTTTGGCGATGCCTCCCAGTCCGCGTCATCTTACAGCAAGGGTCTTTGAACTCCTTCATGTGGCGACGGTGATCGCTTTGCTGGCTCCGGAAACCTTCGCTCCCGATGGTTTGGGAATGACCATGGCCGTTGTGCTGGCCCTTTCCCATTGCCGGATACCGGAGAATATTTCCCGACGAAGAGTTGTGATGATGGGTGTTTGGATTCTCGCCGCCGTGCTCCTCTCCATTTCCGGGATGGAATCCTTTTGGCTGCCTTGGATGCTACTCTGTCCGCTCATGAGCGATGCCAAATGGATATTTAGCATTCCCGGTGCCATCATCATCATGTCAGCGCATCCCCTCTTTGGCCTGATACCCGGTGCTTCCATTATTACATGGAGCACGGTTGCCTATCTGGTCTGGGATCGATTCATCATTGAACAACCCAAGCCGCCCGGCAACGACGACCCCCATATTCACTGGACTTGGAGGGAGAGATCCTTGCTTGCCGGGTCTTGCTTGCTTTTTCTGCTTCCCTTTATCTCTTCCACACTGATCCAGAATACGGGGGAGAACTGGGTTCCACCCAAAATCGCCGATCTCAAAACGATTCCCGGAAACGGATATCTCGTCACTTTGCCGGGACAATCGAATCAGATCGGGATGCTATGGTATAACCCAAGCGGGACGCACCGTCATCATACACTGAAAATCTGTCTCAAATACTCTGGAGTCGAACTGGAGCCAACGAAGGATGATCCCGGGGTATTCACTGATGGAGGGCATTGGTTCAAGGAATTCTTTCTTCAAAATGGCAAGCTGATCCCAACGCATGTGCAGTATCTGATTTCAACGGCAACTCCAGCAAGCTCACCGGGCATCCATTTAATATTAGTATGTGATTCCAGTTCGATGAGCGCGCAAAAATTTGATGAAGCAGCGAACAAGCTTGTTGAAGAACTCTTTAATCTGATCAAAAGAGAGAAAAACCAAAAAATCTCAGATGCCATGACGGGCCAGAGTCAAACTGATCACCAATTAATTTAATCAATGAAAAAAAGATATCTTATAAAGACAGCATGCTTGATTTTTGTTCTGGGGTGTTCTGCATGTCATAAAAAAAGCATGCTTTTTGTGAATGCTGCAACGGGAAATTCCGACGCTCAATACCGTCTTGCCATGGAATATTTCAGTGGTGGTGTCGGGGTTGAGAAAAATCCTCAAAAAGGATTGGAATGGCTCAAGAAATCGGCTGCCCAAGGCAATCAAGATGCGATTTTATCGCTGGGACTTGCATATTATACAGGCAGTGGAGTCGCTCGTGATTTTAAAGAAGCAACTCATTGGTTTCAGAAATCAGCAGACAAGGCAAATCCCATCGGTCAGAATTATCTAGGTGTTGCTTATCTGAAGGGACAGGGAGTTGAAGGGGATGCAACCATGGCCTTCAAATTGTTTTCCAAGTCCGCCGAGGAAGGAAATGTTTCGGCCCAGTTAAACTTGGGATTCCTCTATTTCTTTGGAGAGGGGGTAAAAATGAACAAGTCTGAGGCAGCCAATTGGTTTTTGAAGGCTGCAGAGCAGAATAATAGCATCGGTCAATATCAGTTGGGTAACTGCTACAAGAATGGAGATGGCCTTCCCCAGGATCTTACGGAGGCAGCCAATTGGTACAGCAAAGCGTCCGAGCAGGGCAACAGCGATGCACTTTTTGCGCTCGGGGAGGCTTACCGATTCGGCCAGGGAGTCGAGCTGAACAATCAGAAAGCTTTTACCTATTACGAAAAATCGGCTGCTGAAGGAAATTTTCCTGCATTACGGCTTCTGGCAGACTCTTATATGAGCGGTAATGGCGTCTCTCAGAATCAGGAAAAAGGGATAGAATTCCTAAAAAAAGCAGCCGAGATGGGAGATCCCGGATCTCAATACAGGCTAGGGATGGCCTATCTTCATGGACTTGGAGTCAAAAAGGATGTTGTTGAAGGCCTGGCCTGGCTTGGTATTGCCAATCCAAATCCAAGCTTTGTGAATCCGCTGGATGCGCCGGAGTGGCATTTTCCTTCGGACATCATCACTAAGGCGAAACAACGAGGAGTTGAGCTTCAAAAAAACCTTGCTTCCGATACAAAGTGATTGCGCCTCTTTTTTGTGATTAGTTGACGGGAAATAAGATCTCATGAATTTTGAAATTCTGATAATATTCTAATGAATCAGTCTGCTTTCCGATGACCTGCATTGCATCAAATCTTAAGCCGCCCTGTCTGGCGTTTGTTGCGATCGGTCGGAATGAGGGAGAACGGCTAAAACGCTGCCTGCTTTCCATCCGCGATCTGACTGACACGGTGATCTATATCGATTCGGGTTCAACAGATGGAAGTCGTGAATTTGCCGCAAGTCTGGGGGTTGAAGTTCTCGACCTTGACACCACCTCGGGATTCACCATGTCGCGGGCCCGCAACGCAGGATGGAGAAGAGCGCTGGAAATTTTCCCAGAGACTGAATTTGTTCATTTTATAGATGGAGATTGTGAGCTAGCCGAAGGATGGCTCGCTGAAGCAGTCGACTTTCTCAACAAGCATCCCGATATTTCAGCGGTTTGCGGAAGACGGCGCGAACGCTTTCCCCATCAATCATTTTACAACCGACTTATAGATATCGAATGGAATACTCCGGTGGGCGAAGCAGAATCATCGGGTGGCGATGCCCTGATGCGGCTGGATGCGCTTGAGGAGGTGCGTGGATTCAATGAAGCTCTCATCGCGGGAGAAGAGCCTGAACTATGCAAGCGGATGCGCGATAAGGGGTGGAAAATCTGGCGACTTGACCGCGATATGACTTGGCACGATGCCAACATGCACACTTTTTCCCAATGGTGGAAACGGCATGTACGGGGAGGTTATGGCGCGCGCGATGTGGCACTTCGAAGCCTCGAGACCGCAACCTCGGGCTCGGCAGTTCTCTTTGGACACCAAGTGCGAAGCAGTCTCCTATGGACCTTGGGTACATCTCTTGTCTTGATTGCCGGAGTGGCAGCTTCACTGATCAGCGGATGTTTTTATTTATTTCCCACCATACTGGCGGTTCTTATATGCATCTGGTTGTGCCAATCAGTACGCATTGGGGTTGCCCTGCGGAAGCGTGCAGGGGGGATTATTTTAGGCACGCTCTACGGATGTTCGTTAATGCTTGCAAAATGGCCCCAGCTATTGGGATCTTTAAAGCATCATGCCGATTTGCGAACCGGCCGCACTGCAAAACTAATTGAATACAAGCAATGATTCCCGACTTCAAGGAAGACCGCGCTTGTTATCCCAAATCCGCCTGGGTGAGAGAGCAATCACTCTGGGCGATCGCTGTTTATCGATTCGGACGATGGAATGACCTGCAGCCACAGGGGGTTTTTAAAACAGTGCGGGATCGTCTTTATTGGATTCTATTCCGCGTGGTTGAAACCCTGACAGGTGTGAGTTTCACAAAGGAAGTAGTTATCGGTCCCGGATTGAGAATACACCATTTTGGGAATATTTTTATTCATTCAGATGTAAAAATCGGTTCGCATTGCATCCTGAGGCAAGGCGTCACCATCGGGAATCGTGTCGCAGGTGGGCCGGTTCCCGTGATTGGGGATCATGTGGAGTTTGGCGCGTATGCTCAGGTGCTAGGAGGGATTAAAATTGGTGACGGAGCTCGGATCGGAGCAATGAGTGTAGTTCTTCAGGATGTCCCGGCAGGAGCAACGGCAGTTGGAATTCCTTCAAGGATTATCTCTAAAAAACTAAACTTGGAAGTCGCGGTTACGCAGTGATTCCATTTTATGAAAAATTCCCCAGAACGATTGACCAAGAATTACTTTTTCACTACATTGTTAAATTATTCAAAAAATATCAGACTTCACATCTAAGTTGCCTGAAAATACCTCAAAACATCTTGAAAATCACTGGATACTACAAGGATGCCGCGGAACAATAGAAAATCTTTCCAATTTTGAACAGTAGAGGCACTTCAAATCCCATGATGCAAATACCCATGATAATGAAACCAAAAGCAGTTTTGGGACTAATTTTTGTAGGCATTGTCTCCCTGCTGGCAGGATGTGCCTGGATTCCCACAAAACCGGGGGTGTATCAACCGGGAAAGGACCCGGAACACTATACACTCGATAAAAACCTTGTACCCGGTGAGTTTTTTACTACGGAGCTTAAAACGGGAGCAAAAACATTCGCTGATGCCGATCAGATACAGCATGCATCGGAGAAAATTGACACCACCTATCTGTTCGGCCCCGGAGACTCATTCGATTTTCTTGTGCGAGGTCGCCCAGATATCTCACAACTGGGTATTATCGTATCACCTGATGGCGAGGTTTCCCTGCCCCGTGTCGGTATCGTTAATGTGAAGGGGAAAACACTTCATAATCTGACCGACTTGGCCGTTAAGGTATTATCCACTTACTATGAAAAGCCTGAAGTGACCATTGTCATGAAGGCATACAATAACAACCGTGTTTTTGTTCTCGGTCGGGTCGCAAACCCAGGGGCGGTGAAATTTCAAGGCCCAGGAACGCTGCTGGAAGCCCTATCGCTTTGCGGAGGTATGCCGACGGATCCCAATCAAACCTTTCTGAGCAGATGCAGCATCACGCGAGGGAAGGACTTGGTCATGTGGATTGATCTTCGGGAGTTGCTGGAACGCGGAAATATGAATCTCAATGCCCAGTTACAGAATGGGGATGTCATTTACATTCCGTTGCCCGATGAACAAAACGCCTATATTCTTGGCGAGGTAAAATCCCCGGGAATTATTGCCTTGCGCACCCAAGAGTCCATCATGAACGCCATCATGACGGCTGGTGGCCCCACCAAAGGGGCTGATCTGAAGAGTGTCTTTCTTATCCATCGGATCAATAACAAAGGATTCGTTGAAAAGATTAACGTTCAGGAACTCATCAGTCGCGGAGATAGTTCCAAAAATTACATCCTGCGTGACGGTGACATGATCTACGTACCGGAAACGGGACTTACTCGAATCAACTATTTCTGTGCGCAGCTCCAGCCATTCTTCACGATCATAGGAGTGACCATCAATGCAGTGACCGGAATAGGAAGTTTGAATTATTTGCTCTACGGCGGAACCTCCATCGTGCATCCATGAAACTAGAGGATTCCACCGACATTCCTAAATCGGGTTCCCGTGTCTTCCAACTTGGAAACATTGAGGAGGTGAAAAGGAAGAAGCCTTTCATCCTGTCAGAATTTTTCTACCGAAGAGCTCCCGCAATTATTGGGATAGGAACTCCCCTATTCCTGTTATTCTCCCTGATTCTTGCTCCACTGGTTGCCCCAAAATATACTGCGTCCGGATCCCTGCTTATTCAGCCGGGCAGCCAATTAACCCTGAAGGGCTATCAGAGAGAGTATATTACCGGGGATCTGAGCCTTTTTCAACGAACTTTGGCCAAAAGAGTTGTTAATGCTTCAATTCTTGCTTCTGCCCTTAAGTCACTCAATGACGATGAGCGGCCGGACTTCCTCCGCGGTTTGGGTGATGGGGAACTGGCTATAAGAATTCTAGAAATGCACCTTACGGTAAAGGAGGTGGAGCGCACCTATCTGGTTTCCGTGGAGCTGGAAGGGAGTAGCAAAGTGGGATTGGCGGAGACACTCAATGCAATTTTAAACTCACTGATCAACGAATTCCAAGGTGAGCAGAAGAAGCAGCACGGACTCAGTCTTGACTATCTGCATTCGGAAAAAGCAAAGATTTCTGAAGAACTTGAGACAGAAAGACAGAGACTCATTTCCCTAGCCGATCAGTACCATGACACGACATTCCTGCGGTCAAACTACCAAGGGGACATTAGTAAACTGGAGTTGATCCAAACGGAATATTTTGAAGCCGCATCGGATGCCTTGGCTAAGGAAGCCCTCTTGAAGAAATGCAAGGCTGACAAGGAAAAGCTTTCAACCATCAGTGTGATTCCTTTTGCAGAAGAGAAAGAGATTGACAACCTGGGAATCAGCAGCATCGAAAGTTACAACTACGCGCAATCCCAAGAGCTTCGCGCCACAGTTGATGGGTTAACTCCTTCGAATGATGACCGAAAAAATGTCGAGGCTCGCATCACGGCCATGAGGGGATTCCTCGCCGATTTCAAACAGAGTTACAAGGACGCCACCATAAAGACACTTGCAGGAAAACAGGATATACTACTCGATACCGAGGTCATTAAAGCATCAAATGCCTATGCATCTGCTCAAGAACTAGCAGATGTATTAAAGGAACGCTACACCTCGGCAACCGAGGAAGTCGGCAAGGTCTCCGCAGGTATTTTTGAAGCAAATGATATCGAAGTCTCGATCAATCAGCTCAGGGGTCGTCTTGCCCTGATTTCTGGCAGGTTGGATGATGAGGAACTTGATGCCAGCGCGCCGCTTCCAATCGTTGTCAATCAGTTTGCATCGACTCCACTTTATGCGACAGGAAGCAATATCAAGAAAATTCTATTGCTCGCGCTCTTTGCGTCATTTGGCATTGAATTCGGCTTCTTGTTTCTCTTTGACTTTTTTAATGATCGAATTCGCTCTAGCAAGGAATTTTCAGCATCAATCGGGGGAGCTGAAACTCCATCCCTGCCTGCACTTCGAATGGGCAATGGAGAGGCCAAGGTTTTTAGCCGCCAAATTGCCAGAAATGAGAATAGCTTGGCCGCCAAAGCATTGCGCGATCTCGCTTTGAGATTAATCCTGGAGATAGAGAGATCCGGATCGAAAATTATTTCCTTTGTTGGAATCCACCGACGCACTGGCAACACGTCAATCGCATTAGGTGTTGGTCGGCAAATGGCTGAACACGGCTTAAAAGTTCTAATTACAGAATTTCCCACTGATCATCCGGGACTGAGTGCTGCCGTCGGCCTGGAACGGCTTGAAAAAAGTGGTCCTGTTTGGGGCAATATGATCAAGGATCCAATGAGCTCAGCCGACCTGCTCCCTTGGATTCCAGGAAATTCCTTCAATGAGGTTCGCTCATCCATGAGCAGCTATTTGAAGAGTGCTGCAGCGGACTATGATGTTTGCCTTCTGGATCTTGTTCCGATTTCACAATCAGATATTTCAAAGGAGGTTGTTGATAAATCCGATGTGGTTGTCCTTACGGCAGCCCAAGATGTGACGCGCTATGAACAGTTGCTGAAATCCATCGAATGGTGTAAGGCGTGCAGAGTTCCCGCAATCAGTGCAATTCTGAATTTTTCATCGCCAATCAAATCTCAAGTTATTTTTAATAATGCCGAAAAAATCGCGATAGAAAAGGCAAAAACAATCCATCGCTACCTCGTCGCCACTTTCTTGACTGGGATTATTTTCATTATTACCAAGATCCGAGATTCATCCATTTCCAGGAAAATCATCGCGCGGCTAAGGAGAAAACCTAATTCTTCCAATTCAGAAAATAATATTGATAATTAAAGTTAATAAAGTGGGTGGATATTAGAATTATTCCTTCTGGGATAAAGTTCATACTCTTAGTGACTGAATAAAAAGTCGCCTTTGACTAAATATTTTTCATTAAAGCTCCTCCAGAATCCTTAACCGGAAAATTAGAACAATTCCATGGTGGATCTATATAATCCCAATTTTTTTGCCCATGCAGTAACAGTCGGATTTTTTTTTCTCTCCGTCTCTGTTTTCAAAAAATATCCGACACGAATAGCCATTGTCTTAATTGTTGTTGGCGGATGGATGCTTCTACCCCAAATCCAATATAGCATTCATTTATTACCCTTTCATACAAAAAGTGATGGCATCTTTCTGGCTCTCCTTCTCGGTATCTTGATAAAAGATCCGTCGGCATTTACCCGGTACCGTTTTCACTGGATTGATATTCCTATGATTAGTTGGTGTATTTTGCCATATTTTACATCGGTTCATAATGAACTTG
>Ga0302281_10001314_pt1 | contig 18034 bp, 5 predicted proteins | sample III_Fen_E1_2_FD_198762 | JGI IMG/M metagenome (GOLD analysis project Ga0302281, IMG submission 198762) | Peat permafrost microbial communities from Stordalen Mire near Abisko, Sweden - III_Fen_E1_2 | ecosystem: Environmental > Terrestrial > Soil > Wetlands > Permafrost | place: Sweden: Abisko...
GCGGCCTCCATTCAGCAGAGCTACGTCCAGGGGGGCAACGTCACGGGCTATTCCCAAGTCGGCGGTCTCGTGGGAAGCAATGGGTCCTCGGCCTCGATCGTGGGCGGCAAGCTCGAGGGCGCTTCAACCGTCACGGGCACGATCGACGTCGGCGGCCTTGTCGGCAACAACTCCGCAACGGTCTCCCAGGGATCGGTGATCAGCACGGGTTCGATTCTTGGCAAGGACGGGGCGGCCAGCGCGAGCGACATCGGCGGATTCGTCGGGAATAACAGCGGGTCCGTGACCAACAGCTTCGAACTCCCGGGCGTTGGGCAGTATGTTGGCACAACGGACGCCCACTACGTAGGCGGCTTCGCGGGACTGAACACAGGCTCGGGCGACATCGCCGGCGTCTATGCCTCGGGCAACGTTTCGGGTTTCCAGAACGTGGGAGGACTCGTCGGCGAAAATGACGCCACGCTGGGCATCCAGAGCACCGCAAGCGGAACGGTCGCGGGAACCACCAATGTCGGCGGCCTGGTGGGCAATAACACGGGCACGGTCGGCGACCAGAGTTATGCCACCGGCAACGTCTCGGGCGCCACCGCGGTCGGGGGACTATTGGGGCTGAATGGCTCGATCGGGGCCAGCAGCGTCTACGCCACGGGTACGGTCTCGGGCACCACCAACGTGGGCGGCCTGGTCGGATCCAATGGCACGGGCAGCTTCAGCGGAAGCCACGCATCCGGAAATGTCTCGGGAACGGGCAGCGATATCGGCGGATTGATGGGGCAGAACGGGGGCACCCTTACGCTCAGCTCCGCCGCCGGCACGGTCTTGGCCTCCGGCGCAACCGATGTGGGCGGTCTTGTGGGCACCAATTCAGGCTCCATTCTCTCGGGCTCAGCGGGTTCGCACAGCTTTGCTTCCGGCAATGTCACGGGGGCAACGGCGGTGGGCGGTCTCGTGGGCTACAATACAGGCACCCTTGGCGACGGAACGGCCTATGTCGCCGCGCTGGCTGACTACACGAGCGCCTCAGGCTCGGTAACCGGCCAGACCCTTGTTGGCGGCCTTGTCGGCGACAATTCCGGGACCGTCCAACAGGCCTCGGCAAGCGGCGCTGTGAACGGAAGCTCCACCGCAACGGTCGGTTTCGGCGGCCTTGTTGGGCGCAATGAGGGCTCTGGAACGGTCACGGTTTCATTTTCAAGCAGTTCCGTGCAGGGCAACGGCACGGCCTCAACAAATGGTTCGGCGACGGACCTCCAGGTCGGGGGACTTGTGGGAGCGAATCTGGGCGCAATCAGCAGGAGCAACGCGACCGGGACGGTGGTGGGCGATGCCGACACCGGTGGCCTCGTCGGACTCAATAATTCCTCCAGCGCGTCGGTGGCGACCAGCTACTCGACGGGCACGGTCACGGGGCTGGTCGCCACCGGCGGCCTCATCGGCTACGACGAGGCGGGCAGTATCACGCAGAACTACTCCACTTCCGGCGTCTCCGGATCCACGAGCGTGGGGGGACTCGTCGGGCTCGACGCGGGAAGTATAGCTGAGGATTATTCCACGGGAACCGTTGCGGGTACAACGGACGTGGGCGGCCTGGTGGGCAAGATTGCGGCCGGCGGCACGCTCACGCAGAGCTATTCGACGGGTGCCGTGAGCGGCAGCGTCGCAGGGGGGTTGGTTGGGCTAAACGGAGGCACTGTCACCAACAGTTATTGGGATGAGGACACCACGGGGCAGGGAACGACCGGCATTGGCGGCGGGAGCACCTCGGGGGTGACGGGCCTAAAAAGCACAAGCGGAACCACGGCATTCGCCTCGGCGTCGTACTCGGGCCTCGGGTCCTCCTTGCTCGTGGGAGGCGGCTCCACCGCCACGCAGCTGACCAGCGGATCGGTTGCCTGGTACATGATTGAGGGGGCGACCCGGCCCTTCCTTGCGTGGGAGGCTCCCATCAACAACCCGGTGACCGGCGGCGCCCACCTCATTTACACGGCGCACCAGCTGCAGCTGGTGGTCGTTTCCCTGGGCGCCCAATACGTCCTTGGCCAAGGCATTGACTTGTCGGCCACGCAGCATCCGTCGGACCTATGGAACACGGCCACGGGCTTTGTACCCATCGGGAATCTCCTAACCCCATTTACTGGCAGCCTAAGCGGCGGTGGATTTGGGATTACCAATCTATACATCAACACGCCGGGTGTCTCCTATGTCGGGCTCTTTGGGGATTCATCTGGCACGCTTTCAGGCATCTCGCTTGGCGGAAGCGTCACGGGCATGAACCACGTGGGCGTATTGGTCGGCAGCAACTCGGGGCCCGTGACCGGCGCCCGAATCTCAGGCTCGGCTACGGGCCAAGCCGACGTCGGCGGCGTGGCCGGTGACAACTCGAGTACGATCTCGAGTGCCGCCGTCAATGTGACGGCCCATGGGAACAGCGACGTGGGTGGAGCGATCGGGTCCAACAGCGGGACCTTCGAGGACAGCTACGCGATCGGTGTGGTAAGTGGTACAGGCACCGCCGCCACCTCCCTGGGTGGCTTGGTAGGCAGCAACTCAGGAACCGTGACCATAGCTTACGCCACGGGGAATGTGACGGGTGATTCCACCTCGGTGGACGTGGGCGGCGCTATCGGCACCAATCCGGGTGCGGTCAACCAGACCTATGCCACCGGTGCAATCAGCGGCGGCACGGATGTCGGCGGCCTTGCGGGCTCTGTAGCGGGTACGGTCACCCAGAGCTATGCCACCGGATCGGCGAGCGGATCGGGCCTGGTCGGGGGCCTTGCTGGCTTCCTCGAGGGCGGGGGCGGAGCCACGCGCAGCTATGCCAGCGGCGCCGTCTCGGCCACGGATCCAACGACCAAAGGCGGATTGCTGGGGAAAGTGGCGGCAACAGGTGCCTATTCGAACCTCTTCTGGGATCCTACTAAGGCCACGATTTCGACTGCAGTGGGAGACGACCTGAGCATTCCGGGGGCCATCACCTCGCTCAACGGCACGACGATCGATTCCAATACGGCCGCCTACACGCAGTTTGCCTCCACCGGCACCGGTTTCTCAACCGGATATGGCGGATCCGCCCTTGTCTACGGGAGCTCCGACAACGTCTGGCGCATCCAGAAGGGATCCGAATTCCCGTTCCTGACCCAGCTTTCGACGCAGGTGAGCGGCACGGCCTACACGAGCGAGGCGCACACCACGCCCGCCGCTGGGGCAACCGTGACCTTCAACTCGGGCAGCTACCAGCTCAACACCACGACCGCAGACGGCCTTGGGGAATACGACTTCCTCTTTGCAGCTGACGACGGCCTTTTCAATTACCTGCCGCACACAAACGGTACCCTGCGGATCTCAGACAGCGCTGCGAGTGCCGACTCCATCGCCGCAAAGCTGTTCAGCGGCGACGGCGTGCCTGACCTCCTGGCCAACATCACGCCGGCTGACACCTGGGGTGGCACCGTGCGCGTCGTTAGCTCGGGCCTCGACAATGCACTGCTGACGCAGGCGGGGAGCGCGTTTGTCACCAACCCCGGCAACAACCCCTACGGCGGAACCAATCTGAATATTTCCGAGAACTTCGACGTGGGTGCCGGGATAGGAAGCTACAGCGTGGACGGGAACATTACCGCGACGGGAGACGTCGCCTTCGATTCTGCGGGCAACGTTCCGGCTAGCTATAGCCACCCCGTCACGCTCTACGCCGAGCATTCGGGGGGCAACGCCACGCCCTCTTTCACGTTGAACGCGACCCTCTCCTCCAATGCCCCCGGCCGTGCAATCATCGTCGAATCCGATGGAAATTTCGTGAATAGCGTCGGGACGGGTGCTTTCTCGACGCCGAGTGGGACCTGGATGGTCTACTCTCAGAATCCACCGGGGTCCGGGCAGGCGATCGTGGACGACGACAATGGCCTGAATCAACTGCATCTCTACGGCACCGATCCGACGCAGACGCCGGCATATCTCCTTGCGCCCGGCCTTGACTACCAGGTCTACAGTTTCACGCCGACGCTGACACTCACGGCTGTCGCCACGGGCGCCAACGGGGCTGGAAACCTCGACGTCCAATACGGAGCCGCCACGCCGTCGCTCACCTACACCGTCTCAGGGCTCCTTTCCGGTGACACCGTCACATCCGGCCAGACCTTCAACCAGGTCCTGAGCAACCAGCCCGGAGAGACAACCCCGTATGCCCAGTTCTCACCGGTCGGGAGTTACCCCGTCACCTTCATCGGCTCGACCGTCCCGACGAGTCTTATCGGATACAGGCTTGTGTTTGCCTCGGGCAATATCACGGCGCAGCCGAACTCCTCCACGACGGTCAACATCTATGTCAGCGGCTCCCAGTATTTCGGCTACATCGGTGGGGGAGCCACCTTCAGCTACACGGACACGGGCATCGTCTCCGGCGATCCCAATTTCAACCCCACGTTCACCACCTCGGTGGGGCAGTTTGCCAACGTCAACCGCGACGGGGGTGGGGCGGTCATACCCTACATGGGCACGATCGGCTTGGTCGCGGCCAGTGTCGCCAATTACACAAACTTGGTCATTCATACGAATGACCAGGGCTTCACGGTGTTGCCCGCGGCGCTCACGGTTACGGGGACGGGAACAAGCATCTACGTTGACCAGCAATAGCTCGTCGACGGCCGGCACGGTCTATGATGACAGCGGCACGGGATCCACGGTGACCCTCGCCAGCCTGGGCTACGGTTTCACGAACCCTTCCATCACAAGCGCCAGCCATGTGGGAAACTACTCCTTCGCAGTATCCGGAACGAGCGGGAGTTCGACCACGGGCGTGCTTGGCAACTACGATGTCACCATTAACCCGGGCACGTATTCGATCACCCAACGCACACTCTACATCGATACCACCCAGAACGAGTCCCATACGTACGATGCCACCGCAGGCCCAACAACCTTTGGCTCGTCGGACTATACAGTTGAGGCCACGAACGCTACCACAGGGCTTGTTAACCTGGATTCGGTCACCGGACTCATGGGCCGGACGAGCAATACGGACTCCAACGTCGGCCACTACAACTACACCGAAGGAACGCTGGGCACGGGCGGAAGCGATTACAATATAGTGTTTAGCAACTCGGGCTCCTACGGCCTAAACATTACTCCGGCGCCGCTGGCAATCACAGCGGTGACTGCAACAAAGACGTACGATGGAACGACGGTGTCCTCTGCGACGCCTACGGTGGGAACCCTCTACGGAACCGACTCGGTGACGGGTGTGACGCAGGCGTTTGCGAGCGCCAACGTGCTGGGCACCAACTTGAGCACGCTGAACGTGGCGACGTACACGGTGAACGACGGCAACGGGGGGCTCAACTACACGGTGACGAAAAACCCGGCGACTGGAACGATAAGCCCGGCGGCGCTGACCGCGACCGGCAGCCAGGTGTATAATGGTACAACGAGCTTTCCGGGTAATCATCTGACCGTGGCCGGGGTCGACGGGCAGACGTTCACGGCGACGGGATCGGGTACGCTTACAACGGCAAACGTCCAGACGAATCAGGCGCTCTCAAGTATTGGGACACTTGTACTGTCACCGGTGTCGGGGGACTCGCTCTCCAACTACCAGACATTTACGACAGCGAACACGTCGGTGTCGGTGACACCGGCGACGCTGACGGCAACCGGCACGCAGCAGTACAACGGGACGACGAGCTTTGCGGGCAGCAACCTGACGATAACGGGGGTAAACGGGGAGACGTTCACGGCGACGGGAGCGGGCACGCTCTCAACCGCGAACGTGCAGACCAGTCAGCATCTCTCAAGTGTTGGGACACTTGTCCTGGCACCTGTGTCGGGCGACCTGACATCCAATTACAACCCGCTTACGACGGCCCACACGTCGGTATCCGTGACTCAGGCGCCGCTGGCGATCAACGCGGTGAGCGACACGAAGACGTACGATGGAACAACGACGTCGACAGGAGCTCCGTCCGTGGTGGGGAACCTATACGGGGCCACCGTGACCGGGGCGACGCAGGCGTTTGCGAGCGCCAACGTGCTAGGCACCAACTTGAGCACGCTGGACGTGACGACGTATACGGTGAACGACGGCAACAGTGGCCACAACTTCCTGGTGACAAGCAGCACGGCGTCGGGGACGATAAACCCGGCGGCGCTGACCGCGACCGGCAGCCAGGTGTATAATGGTACAACGAGCTTTGCGGGTAATCATCTGACCGTGGCCGGGGTTGACGGGCAGACGTTCACGGCGACGGGATCGGGTACGCTTACAACGGCAAACGTCCAGACGAACCAGGCGCTCTCAAGTGTTGGGACGCTTGTACTGTCACCTGTATCGGGGGACTCGCTCTCCAACTACCAGACATTTACGACGGCGAACACCTCGGTATCGGTGACGCCGGCGACGCTGACGGCAGCCGGCACGCAGCAGTACAACGGGACGACGAGCTTTGCGGGCAGTAACCTGACGATAACGGGGGTTAACGGGGAGGCATTCACGGCGACGGGATCGGGTACGCTTTCGACTGCGAACGTCCAGACTAACCAGCACCTCTCAAACACGGGGACCCTCAGCCTCGTGCCGGTGTCGGGCGACCTGACATCCAATTACAACCCGCTTGCGACGGCGAACTCGTCGGTATCCGTGACTCCGGCTCCGCTGGCGATCAATGCGGTGAGCGCCACGAAGACGTACGATGGAACGGTCTCATCCACGGCGACGCCTGTGGTGGTGGGAACCGTGTACGGGACCGACTCGGTGACGGGAGCTGCAGAGGCGTTTGCGAGCGCCAACGTGTTGGGCACGAACTTGAGCACGCTGGACGTGACGACGTATACGGTGAACGACGGCAACAGTGGCCACAACTACACGGTGACGAGCAACACGGCGTCGGGGACAATAAACCCGGCGGCGCTGACCGCAACGGGCAGCCAAGTATATAATGGCGGAACGAGCTTTACCGGCAGTAACCTGACGGTGGCTGGAGTCGACGGGCAGACATTCACGGCGACGGGATCGGGTACGCTTACAACGGCAAACGTCCAGACGAACCAGGCGCTCTCAAGTATTGGGACACTTGTGCTGTCACCTGTATCGGGGGACTCGCTCTCCAACTACCAGACATTTACGACGGCGAACACGTCGGTGTCGGTGACACCGGCGACGCTGACGGCAACCGGCACGCAGCAGTACAACGGGACGACGAGCTTTGCGGGTGGGAACCTGACGATAACCGGGGTTAACGGAGAGACGTTCACGGCGACGGGAGCGGGGACGCTTACGACAGCGAACGTCCAGTCGAACCAGCACCTCTCAAATACGGGGACGCTAAGCCTGGTTCCGGTTTCGGGCGACCTGACGTCCAATTACAACCCGCTTGCGACGGCCCACACGTCGGTATCCGTGACTCAGGCTCCGCTGGCGATTAACGCGGTGAGCGACACGAAAACGTACGACGGAACAACAACGTCAACGGGAGCTCCGTCCGTGGTGGGGAACCTATACGGGGCCACCGTGACAGGGGCGACGCAGGCGTTTGCCAGTGCCAACGTGATGGGCACTGGCGGGAGCACGCTCGATGTGACGACGTACACGGTTAACGACGGCAACAGTGGCCACAACTTCGCGGTGACGAGCAACACGGCGTCGGGGACAATAAGCCCGGCGGCGCTGACCGCCACGGGCAGCCAAGTGTACAATGGTACAACGAACTTTACCGGCAGTAACCTGACCGTGGCCGGGGTCGACGGGCAGACGTTCATCGCATCGGGAACGGGGACGCTCGCGACAGCGAACGTCCAGACGAACCAGGCGCTCTCAAGTGTTGGAACACTTGTACTGTCACCTGTGTCGGGGGACTCGCTCTCCAACTACCAGACATTTGCGCCGGCGAACACGTCTGTGTCGGTGACGCCGGCGACGCTGACTGCCAGCGGCACGCAGCAGTACAACGGGACGACGAGCTTTGCAGGTGGGAACCTGACGGTAACCGGGGTTAACGGAGAGACGTTTACGGCTACGGGATCGGGAACGCTTTCGACCGCAAACGTGCAGACCAGTCAGCATCTCTCAAGTGTTGGGACACTTGTCCTGGCACCTGTGTCGGGCGACCTGACATCCAATTACAACCCGCTTGCGACGGCCCATACGTCGGTGTCGGTGACTCCGGCGCCGCTGGCAATCAATGCGGTGAGTGACACAAAGACGTACGATGGAACGGCGGTGTCCTCGGCGACGCCTACGGTGGGAACCCTCTACGGGACCGACTCGGTGACGGGTGCGACGCAAGCGTTTGCGAGCGCCAACGTGCTGGGCACCGGCGGGAGCACGCTGAACGTGACGACGTTCACGGTGAACGACGGCAATAGTGGGCACAACTACACGGTGACAAGCAACACGGCGTCGGGGACGATAAACCCGGCGGCGCTGACCGCCACGGGCAGCCAAGTATACAATGGTACAACGAGCTTTACCGGCAGCAACCTGACGATAACCGGGGTCGACGGGCAGACGTTCACCGCGTCGGGAACGGGGACGCTCGCGACAGCGAACGTCCAGACGAACCAGGCGCTCTCAAGTGTTGGAACACTTGTACTGTCACCTGTGTCGGGGGACTCGCTCTCCAACTACCAGACATTTACGCCAGCGAACACCTCGGTGTCGGTGACTCCGGCGACGCTGGCAGCCACCGGAACGCAGGTCTACAACGGTACAACGAGCTTTGCGGGCAGCAACCTGACGATAACCGGGGTTAACGGAGAGACGTTCACGGCGACGGGAGCGGGCACGCTCTCGACTGCGAACGTGCAGACGAGCCAGCACCTCTCAAACACGGGGACCCTCAGCCTGGCACCTGTGTCGGGCGACCTGACATCCAATTACAACCCGCTTGCGACGGCCCATACGTCGGTATCGGTGACTCCGGCGCCGCTGGCAATCAATGCGGTGAGTGACACGAAGACGTACGATGGAACGGCGGTGTCCTCGGCGACGCCCACGGTGGGAACCCTCTACGGGACCGACTCGGTGACGGGTGCGACGCAAGCATTCGCGAGCGCCAACGTGCTGGGCACCAACTTGAGTACGCTGGACGTGACGGGCTACACGGTAAACGACGGCAATGGTGGGCACAACTACACGGTGACAAGCAACACGGCGTCGGGGACGATAAACCCGGCGGCGCTGACCGTCACGGGCAGCCAAGTGTACAATAGTGCAACGAGCTTTGCCGGCAGTAACCTGACCGTGGCCGGGGTCGACGGGCAGACGTTCACCGCGTCGGGAACGGGGACGCTCGCGACAGCGAACGTCCAGACGAACCAGGCGCTCTCAAGTGTTGGAACACTTGTACTGTCACCTGTATCGGGGGACTCGCTCTCCAACTACCAGACATTTACGCCAGCGAACACCTCGGTGTCCGTGACGCCGGCGACGCTGACGGCAACCGGAACGCAGGTCTACAACGGGACAACGAGCTTTGCGGGCGGCAACCTTACGATCACCGGTGTCGGCAGCCAGACCTTCACGGCCACGGGATCTGGCACGCTTACGACAGCCAGCGTCCAGACGAATCAGATGCTGGCGAGCGTGGCAGGATTGACCTTGTCTGCAGTCGGAGGGGACTCGCTCTCCAACTACCTGCCGCTTGCAACCGCCAATACCTCGGTGTCCGTGACGGGCGCTGCACTAAGCCTGACAGCCACTGGAACGCAGGTTTACAACGGGACAACGAGCTTTGCGGGCAGCAACCTTACGATCACCGGTGTCAGCGGCCAGACGTTCACGGCGACGGGATCGGGAACGCTCGGCACGCCGAACGTGCAGACGAACCAGCCGCTGGCGAGCGTGGCGGGGTTGACCTTGGCTCCTGTTGGAGGGGACTCGCTCTCCAACTATCAGCCTTTTACGACGACCAATACGTCGGTGTCGGTGACAGCGGCGCCGCTGACGATCAACGCGGTGAGCGACACGAAGACGTACGATGGAACGACGACGTCAACGGGGGCTCCGTCCCTGGTGGGGAACCTATACGGGGCCACCGTGACAGGGGCGACGCAGGCGTTCGCGAGCGCAAACGTGCTGGGCACCAACTTGAGTACTTTGGACGTGACCGGGTACACGGTGAACGACGGCAATGGAGGGCACAACTTCACGGTGACGAGCAGCACGGCGACCGGGACGATAAACCCGGCGACGCTGGCGGCTACCGGAACGCAGGTTTATAATGGTACAACGAGCTTCGCGGGTGGGAACCTGACGGTAACGGGGGTTAACGGTCAGACATTCACGGCGACGGGATCGGGGACGCTTACGACGGCCAGCGTCCAGACGAATCAGATGCTGGCAAGCGTGGCAGGGTTGACCTTGTCTGCAGTGGGAGGGGACTCGCTCTCCAACTACCTGCCGCTTGCAACCGCCAACACCTCGGTGTCCGTGACGGGGGCAGCGTTAACCCTGACAGCGACCGGAACACAGGTCTACAACGGGACAACGAGCTTTGCGGGCAGCAACCTTACGATCACCGGTGTCAGCGGCCAGACGTTCACGGCGACGGGATCGGGAACGCTCAGCACTCCGAATGTGCAGACGAACCAGCCGCTGGCGAGCGTGGCGGGGCTGACCCTGGCTCCTGTGGGAGGGGACTTGCTCTCCAATTACCAACCCTTCACGACGGCCAACACGTCGGTATCGGTAGCGCCGGCACCGCTGGCGATCAACGCGGTGAGCGACACGAAGACGTACAATGGAACGACGACGTCAACGGGGGCTCCGGCCGTGGTGGGGAACCTATACGGGGCCACCGTGACAGGGGCGACGCAGGCGTTTGCGAGTGCCAACGTGATGGGCACTGGCGGGAGCACGCTGGATGTGACGACGTACACGGTTAACGACGGCAACAGTGGCCACAATTTCACGGTGACGAGCGGTACGGCGCCCGGGACCATAAATCCGGCGACGCTGGCGGCAACCGGAACGCAGGTCTATAGTGGTACAACGAGCTTCGCGGGTGGAAACCTGACAATCACGGGAGTCAACGGGGAGACGTTCACAGCGACGGGATCAGGGACGCTTACAACGGCCAGCGTCCAGACGAATCAAATGCTGGCGAGCGTGGCGGGGTTGACCTTGTCTGCAGTGGGAGGGGACTCGCTTTCCAACTACCTGCCGCTTGCAACCGCCAACACCTCGGTGTCCGTGACGGGGGCTACTCTGTCACTGACCGCCACTGGAACGCAGGTCTACAACGGGACAACGAGCTTTGCGGGCAGCAACCTTACGATCGCTGGTGTGAACGGTCAGACGTTTACGGCGACGGGATCGGGAACGCTGAGCACGCCGAACGTGCAGACGAACCAGCCGCTGGCGAGCGTGGCGGGGCTGACCTTGTCTGCAGTGGGAGGGGACTTGCTCTCCAACTATCAGCCGCTGGTAACCGCCAACACATCCGTGTCCGTGACACCCGCGCAGCTGGCGGCCACAGGGACCCAGGCCTACAACGGGGCGACAAGCTTCACGGGTGGCAATCTGACGATAACCGGAGTCAACGGGGAGACGTTCAAGGCGACGGGGGCCGGGACGCTCAGTACGCCGAACGTCCAGACGAATCAAATGCTGGCGAGCGTGGCGGGGTTGACCTTGTCTGCAGTGGGAGGGGACTCGCTTTCCAACTACCTGCCGCTTGCAACCGCCAACACGTCCGTGTCGGTGACGCCCGCGCAGCTCGTGCTGACGGCTACGGGAACCCAGGTATACAACGGGACAACGAGCTTTGCGGGCAGCAACCTTACGATCGCTGGCGTGAACGGTCAGACGTTTACGGCGACGGGATCGGGAACGCTGAGCACGCCGAACGTGCAGACGAACCAGCCGCTGGCGAGCGTGGCTGGGTTGACGCTGTCTCCGGTGGGAGGGGATCTGCTCTCCAACTACCAGCCCCTTGCAACGGCCAACACATCGGTATCGGTGACGCCGGCGACCCTTACGTATGTCGCCACAGCGGCAAGCCAGACCTACGGATCCAGCAATTCATCCTTTAGCGGGACAATCACGGGATTTGTGAACGGGGAGACAGTGACAACCTCGACATCCGGGGTGCCAACTTTCACGAGCGCGACAAATGCGGCGAGCAACGTGGGCAACTATGCTATCAATGGCGCTGGGCTGACCGCAAACAACGGCAATTACATTTTCGTCCAGGCCGCGGGCAACGCCGCAGCGCTGGATATCAACCCTGCGGCGCTGACGATCACGGCTGATAACGGGACTAAGGTCTACGGCCAAACCCTGGCCATGGCTGGCAACGCTTTCACGAGCAGCGGCCTCCAGAATGGGCAGACAATCGGATCTGTCGGCCTCACCAGCAGCGGTGCGGCGGCATCTGCCGTAGTGGCCTCCTCGCCCTACGCGATCACTCCGAGCGCGGCCACAGGCGGAACCTTCACCCCTTCCAACTATTTGATCACCTATGTGGCAGGTGCTCTCACGGTAAACCCAGCACCCCTGACGATCGCGGCAAACCCCGAGACGAAGTACGCCGGAATCGCCTTCATTTTCAATGGCGTCGATTATTCGGTCACAGGACTGCTGGGCGCCGACACGGTGACAGGAGTCACACTCACGAGCTCGGGGGCCCCCATGATGGCGTTGCCGGGCACCTACTCAATCGACCTGAAGGCTGGAAGCCTGACGGGCGCGGGCATTTCAAATTATACGGTCACCTATGTCCCGGCACCTTTTACGGTGCTGCCTAGCAGCCTGAATAATCTGCCGATCTCGTCGACTACCCGCTCCGAGTTGGGTTCACTCATCGGCGCGATGTTCGAGCCGTCCTACGGAGAGAAGCAATTCTACCAACTTGAAGTCCCGGGAACGCTCTTCCGAATGGCGCCGACAGCTTTCGACGGCATCGCCGCCGGTTCCAGCCTAGTGGACGTTCGCATAGGCCTTGAGAACATCTACTCTCTGGACCGCTTCCAGTCGTTCAGGCACTGACCACGCGCGCAAGAAACCGCAATGACACTAAACAGAACAGCCCTTGCGGGCTTGCTCCTTGCTACTCTCTCTCTCGGTTCGCTGCATGCGCAGAACCTGAGTTACGACCAATTCGCACCCAAGCCGGTGCCCCCTGCGGAAACGGTGCCGGCTAACCCGGCGCCGTCCAACAACGTCATAAACGGAACCCCGGACGAGGTCCTCCTGCCTTCGCTCCGTGGGATCGTCTTTGTTCCCAGGCCCGAGGATGTTGACTCCCATGGCATGAGGAATGACCCGGGGATCGTGATCGCCGGCGGCCTGAAGGTCCCGGCGCCGTCCAAGTTCGAGTCCCTGGTAACACCCTACATCGGCCGCTCCCTGACACGTGGCAGATTGAACAGTCTCATCACGGCCATCATCATCCACTACCGTAACAACGATCATCCGATCGTTGACGTGATTGTACCCCAGCAGGACATCAGCGGCGGAACCCTGCAGATCCTTATCTTGGAGAGCCGTGCCGGAAATGTAACGGTTGAGGGCAATAAGCATTTTTCCGACAAGGAGATCCGCGGTAACTTCAGTATCCATACGGGAGACATGATCACCGCGGAGGAAATGCGGTCGGACCTGGAGTGGGCCAATCAGAATCCCTTTCACACCTCCGACGTGGTCTACCAGCCAGGCAAGACAGTGGGGACAACGGATATTGTCCTGCAGACCGTCGACCGATTCCCGGCGCGCTTCTACGTGGGATACGAGGATTCGGGCAACCGGGAGACGGGTTTTGACCGATACCTCTTCGGCGTCAACTGGGGTGACGCCTGGGGTGCGGGTTGGGGCCAACAATTCAACTACCAGTACACCACAAGTGGAGACTTCGTCAGCCTGAAGGCCCACTCAGGAAGCTATGTCATCCCGCTTCGTTGGCACCACACGCTTACGTTCCTCGGCAACTATGTTACGACAAATGGCCTCATACCGCCCTACCTGGCGCTCAACGGCAAAAGCTACCAGATCAGCGGGCGTTACACCGTGCCGCTCAAGGCGATCGGCGACTACAAGCACTCGGTTGGTGTCGGTTTCGACTACAAGTACAACCTGAACGGTCTCGAATTTGGCGACATTCCCCTGATTTCAACGCCGATCGAGGTGAGGCAATTTGTGGCGACCTATGACTCGTCTCTGCGCGACCGCCTCGGCGTTACCTCCCTAAGCGTCCAGGCATACTACAGCCCGGGCAACTGGGGCGGTGACAACAGCGACGCTGTTTTCGGCCAGGTGCACACCTATGCCGCGGCCAGCTACAGCTATGGCAATGTCACTCTTTCCCGGCTGACGCGCCTGCCGGAGGAATGGTCTCTTTTCCTACGGGGATCATTTCAGATCAGCGACGCCAACCTGACCCCGAGTGAGCAGCTTGGGCTAGGCGGCTACGACACGATACGCGGATACGACGAGCGGGAGGTGAACAGCGACGAGGGTTACATCCTAAATGTCGAGTTGCGGACACCCGCAGTGAGCCTCGGGAAAAAATTGGGGTGGGCAAGGCTGCACGACCAGCTCCAATTACTGGGATTCTGGGACTACGGCGAAGGCTACAACCATAAGCCCCTTGCGGGAGAGCCTTCGGATGTGCCTCTCGCTGCGGCGGGCTTGGGCCTGCGCTATACGATCGACTCGAATGTCTCGATCCGGGCCGACTACGGATTCCAGATGCACAAGACCGGGCTCGACACCGACGATGGACGTCGTGGGGACATCGGTGTGGTCATAAGTTACTAGTGAAGCCTCCGGCGGGTCGCGCATTTTATGCGGCTCGATGAGGGCATGCACGAGATTGCCATCTCCCATGGCCGACGCCGGGTTAGCTCGACAACGGGGGCGATTAGGAGCGACGATCGGCGCCCTCCGTCCACACGATTCTGTTTGGACGGACGGCATCACCCCATGCGCTTCCTTGCCCTGCTTGTCCTGGCTGGAGTGGCCCAATTGCCCGCAGCCCTAGACGCCGCGGCGCCCGAACAGCAAAACCGGTGGTCGATTGCGACCGCCGACACCTTCCTAAAGAGGTTCCCGGACCCTGACTCCATCCACTGGATCAACTCCACGAACCACTTCAGCTGGCAGGCGGGGTACGCCATGTTCATGTTCGAAAAGCTTTGGCGCCTGACCGGCGACCGCAGGTATTTCGACTACATCAAGCGCTACGTCGACCAGCAGGTGGACGAGCAGGGCAATGTTCCAAACTTTTCGCCGGTTGCCCTGGACAATTTCCTGCCCGGGTACGCCATCCTTTTCATGTACGAGCAGACGGGGCTCGAGAAATACAAGATCGCGGCAACCCGGATTCGCGAGGGCTTGCGCAACTATCCCAGGAATTCGGATGGCAGTTTCTGGCACGGCGAATGGGCCAAGCATCAGCTTTGGGTCGACGGGGTGTTCATGGCCGAGATGTTCCTCGTTCGTTACGGTGCGGACGTGGGCGACCGTGAGTATGCCTTTGGAGAGGTCACCCGGCAGATGACGCTGGCCCTCAAGCATTGCCAGAAGCCCAACGGGCTCCTGCTACACGGCTGGGATGAGTCCAAGTCGGCCAGCTGGGCGGACAAGAACACGGGCTTGGCCCATGAAGTCTGGAGCGAGGGGCTCGGCTGGTACGCGGTCTTGATCGCCGACGTCTTTGACTACCTGCCGAAAGACAATCCGCACAGGGAGGCCCTCATGGGAGCCCTCAGGAACCTGTGCCGGGGTCTCAAGGGCGTGCAGGACCCGAAGACCGGGATGTGGTGCCAGGTGGTCGACAAGCCGGGCGCTCCGGGCAACTGGAACGAGACTTCGGGCACGGGCATGTACCTTTACCTGATCAGGAAATCGATCGACAAGGGCTACATCGACAGGGCCGAGTACCTGCCCGTTGCGGAGAAGGCCTACGCCGGGATCATCACGAAGGCCACGGTCAACGCCGGCGGGCAGGTCGACATTCGCGATTGCAGCAGCATCGGCATCCAGGACAGCTACCAGGACTATGTTAATTCACCCAAGGAGGTGAACCCCTTCGCGCCGGTGACCTCCTTTATCCTCGGGACGAGCGCCATGGAGGTGCGGTGACGGCCTAGTGCCAGATCTCGCCGCGTGTGGCGTCGCCGGGGACATCGGCAAGCTGGACGCTCGATATCGTCCGGAAGTCCCCATGATGGGCGTAGGTCCACACGACCCGTTTTCCCGGGGTAATCTCGATGATTTGGGGGGCGTCCCCAAAATGCCCGTGACCGAGCCAGTTCGTCATGACGGTGTTCCCGTTCGGAAGCCGCTGGAGCCCGGTCATGAATCTAAGGCTGATGCCGGGAAGGTCTCGGCTCTCCACCGACCAGACGGTGTTGCCTTCCGGGTCCACCTCAAACACGCGGGGCTGCCCGCTCGGGTGGTCGGCGCAGGCAATCAGCGTGTTCCCGCTCGGGAGGCGGATCGCGGAATGGGGACCGCCAGGCGCAGGGATTTCCCGAACCTTCCGGCCCGAGGCGTCATATTCTCGGACCACATCCAGTCCATAATGGGCCACCAGGGTGTTGCCGTTTTCCAGGCGCCGCGCGTTGCGCATGAAGGCGCCCCCCGCATCCGTTCCCGGTGGCAGGAGCCGGATCTCCTTAACGATGCGACCGTCGCGGCCAACCTCGAGGAGGCGGCCGCTGTTGCACTCGCCGACGAAGGTGTTCCCGTTGGGCAGCCGCTGGCAGGCGTAGATCGCGCTTTGCGATTCGTACTCGAACACCACGGTCTTCTCCCGGGTCACCTCCTTCACGCCGTGACCCGTGTTGAAAAGGAGATTTCCCCCGGGGAGAATCCACACGTCGTTGCAGGAGGGGGCAGGGTACTCCCATTCGATCGCGCCACCCGCAGAGACCCAGCACACCTTGCCTTGTGTGTAGTCGGTGCAAACGAAGGGATGGCTGTTGGAACCCTCGGGCCCTGGCGCCGCCAGCGCGATTGCGGCGGCGCAGAGCCATGCCGCACCCAGGCACTGAATAGGGCGATATAGAAGGGTCTTCACAGGCCCACGATCGTGTTTCCCTGCTTGGAGCCCACCATCCTCACGAAGGCCTCCGCCGCCTTCACGCCCATCTGCATGCCGCGGTACTCCTCCATGATCGCGTGATTTCCGGGGAGCCCGGGCGTGTAGATCTTGGCGGGATCCTGGCTCACGTGGCAGTAAAGCGCCCGGTGCTTGAGGTCTTGGACATCGGTGATGTCCACGTAGTCCGTGGGGTGAAACACCATCGTCTGGGATCCCGTGCAGACCTCGAAGAAGTAGAGTTCGAACTTTGCCTGGGCCCGCACCCAGGCCTGGATCGTGAGCTGGCTCGCGCACTGGTGGTCCTTGTGGGAATCGATCGGCCAATGCGTGAACACGAGGTCGGGCTTCTCGTCGGCGATGAGCCGTTCCATCTTCGCCACCCATTCGTTGGTGATCACGGAGGCGCCGTCGACCTGGCCGGCGAAGACCGGCTTCGCACCCAGTATCCTGCACGCAGCGATTGCCTCGTCCGTGCGGATCGCGGCCGAATGGTCATGCGAGGATCCTGGGATGCCGGCCTCCCCGCGGGTAAGATAGATGATCGTGACCGAGTGGCCTGCCAAAGCGAACTTGGCCAATGTCCCGCCTGGACCGGATTCCGGGTCGTCCGGGTGGGCGCCGACGCAGACCACCTTAAGCTTCCTTAGGCCGACTGCGGCCTCGGCGCCAAGCGGGGCCGATGTCATGGAAAGCATTCCCAAACCCATGGCGGCCTGCTGGAGGAAGGTTCTGCGCGAGGAGGGGTTCATCGCAGGGGGAAGCCTGGGCCCTAAGTCTCGCCTCAGCAACCAACTAAGGGGTGCCGGACGAGAGCTGGCCAGGCCAACTCGCCGACCTCCGGGCGACCTCCCTTAAAGTGACCCTGCGTGGCGGCAAGCGGGAGGCCCTCTTTTAAGAATCGCCCTATCAGTCCGGGAGCTCCACGCTCTCCCCCGACTGCGATGATATCCCGTTTTCTGCCGCACCCGGTACGCCGCCTGCTGGGCGTTAAGACC
>Ga0302281_10001317_pt1 | contig 18018 bp, 7 predicted proteins | sample III_Fen_E1_2_FD_198762 | JGI IMG/M metagenome (GOLD analysis project Ga0302281, IMG submission 198762) | Peat permafrost microbial communities from Stordalen Mire near Abisko, Sweden - III_Fen_E1_2 | ecosystem: Environmental > Terrestrial > Soil > Wetlands > Permafrost | place: Sweden: Abisko...
CAGTTGAAGTAAGGGGCGATGTAGATGTTGTCCCGTTCCTCGCCGGTGCCTTGGGCGGCATCCTGGGCGCGATGGCTCCAGATGGGTGTGATATAAAAACCCGGCGAGCCGCGCAGCATGGAAAAATGGACGTCCACCAGGCCGTTGGAGGCGGAGTCGGAATACATGTCCACCTCCGCATAACTGCCAGTGTTGGTCACCAACGAATAGACCCAGGGATTGCCGCCGAAGCCGCCGAACTCCCAGTATAATTCCCCGCCATCCTTGCCGCCTGAGAGCAACTGCCGGGTCTGGGTGCCCCCGCCGTTATTGTAGGTGTAATTGATCTGAGTGACGGTGGCGCCGGAGACGTTGATGACGATGGAAACGACGCCATTCCCCATGGTAACCGTGCCGCCGCTTTGCGTAACGGTGACATTGGCCCCGGTGCCTGTGCCACCACCGGGGATGTTGGCCTGAACTGAAATCGCTGCCAACACCAACCCGACGGCCAACACAGCCAACTTTTTCATAAGGGCGTAATTTTGAATACGATGGAAACGTCGCTCGGCATCTTTTTAGGGATTTTGATGGTGAGCGCGTCAACACTTTGGGTCCATTGGACTTTTTCCGGGTTCCCCAACAAGGTAATGCCGCCGATGGGCTGGTCAAGCAATTTGGCCGCCGTGCCGAGGGATGTGATCGAAATATCTTTCTTGGGCACGCCCATCACGATGGCATACAGCACCCCATCCTTGGCGGTAAAACGGACATCGTCCGCGGTAAAGGGCTTGCCTTTGCCCTCATTAAAGTTGCCCACCTTTCCGGGCGGCCCGGCGGAGGCGGGCCCTTCGCCGAAAACTTTCCACGGCCGGGTGCCGATGATGCTCTCCTTGTTGATATCCATCCAGGCGGCGATGCCCTGTAAAACAGTTTCCTCCTTGTCATCAATCGTGCCATCGGCCCGCACAGGTATGTTGAGCAGCAAATTGCCGTTTTTACTGACGATATCCGCCAGCAAAAGAATGACCGTCCGGGCTTTTTTGTATCGGTTCTGGTCATACAACGCCCGGTCATAATGCCAGTTGCCAATGCAGGTGTCCGTCTCCCACGGGAGCGGTTCGATCTTATCGGAGGCCCCGCGCTCCAAATCCCAGACGATGCATTTCTTCTCCGCGTCATCCAATTGCTTGCCCAAAATCACCGACTTGAGCTGGCCGCCATGCTGCTGTTCATTGAAGTTGTAAAATTCGGAGGCGATCTTCAATCCGGCATCACTGACGGGCCAGAGCGGCAGGGCGTCATCGTCAAAATAAACTAGATCGGGCTGATAATTATGGATCAAGTCCACCACACGGTTGTAAAACTTGTCGCAGTAGGCTTGGTCGGGAAGCGTCGCCCCGTTATTCCAATCCCACTGGGAGTGAATGGCCCCCAGTTTTTGAAATGTCGCTGCGGGCGTATGGCGTTGCTCATAAAGATCCTGCGGGTCCAGACCATCCCACCATTTGCCCTTGCCATCAGCCTTGGTCAGTTTGCCATCGTAAGGCACCCCGGCATAGGGGCCGGTCTTGTCCGAACTCTGGGTGATTTCATAAAAAGGCCAAGCATGAGCGGCGTGTATGCTCACGCCAAATGGCAGCCCTTGATCGTGCGCCGCCCTGGCCCAGGCGCCAATGAGGTCGCGTTTCGGCCCCACGTTCACGCTGTTCCACGGCTGATATTTGCTGTTCCACAGATCGAAGTTGTCGTGATGATTGGCCAAGGCCACGAAATATTGGGCCCCCACCCGTTTGTACAATGCCACGAGTTTTTCGGGATCGAAATTCTGGGCCTTCCAGATGTTAATGACGTCCTTAAATCCGAATTGCGAAGGCGGGCCGTAATGGGCGACATGGAAGACATTCTGCTTGTGGCCTTGGGAATACATGTCGCGGGCATACCAGTCGCTGTCCTCGGGTTCACATTGCGGCCCCCAGTGTGCCCACAGACCGAACTTCGCGTTGCGAAACCAGTCCGGAGTCTGGTAATGCTGGAGCGAATCCCAAGTGGGCTGAAACGGCCCCGGCGTGACCGGCTGGGCGCTGGTGTTAACGATGACCTTGGGCACCGCCGTTTCCGGAATGGGGTCGCCAATGCCACCGGCGCATACCCCGGTAGCAAGTCTCAGGGCCAAAGGAATGATGAAGGGCCAAACCTTGATGTTCATACTCATAATTTAACCAAGTATCTGGTGCTAGACAACTCTCATCGTCATCAGATGACGGGATGCCGGCCACCCACTCGCCGGCACCCCGCTTTACCCGAACGGGTCCCACAACCCGTTCAAATCATCACGGATAACGCAGTTGGAAGAACACCTGCGGTTGTGTCGGATTGATGGTGAGCGTCTCGTTGGTCGTGGACGCCGAACCGGTCACCGGATGCCAGGCGTTGGTCACCGTCAGCGACACCGAGTTCGTATACAACTGCCAGCCCTGATGGTCCGGCGCCCAGTTGAACTGCAGCGAGCTGCCCGTCGCCACCGCCTTGAAATGCGCCGTCGCCGCGTTGGTGTTCACCAGCACCGTTGTGCTTGTCAACACAATCGTCCCATTCGCCGCCAACTGGTTGTTCCAAGTGTAGCTGTGGTTGTTGTCCGCCACCGGCAGGGTCACCGTTGAAAAGCCCGTCACTGCGGAGTTGAACAAGTGGAACGTGCTCCCCGACACCAGTGCCGGCCCGAGGTTCGTCACCGTCAGCACACCGCCGCCGGTCAAGGTGCCGTTCACCACCAGTTCATCGTTGGTCGGTGTCCCGATATTGTTCAATTTCAGCACCACCGCCCCGCCCAAGGATACGTTGTCGTTCACCGTGAGCATGCCCGTGGTCGTGGCGCTGCCCGGCGCCACGGTCCCCAGACTGCCCACCCCCAGGCTGCCGTTGAGCGTCCCCGCACCCGACAGCACCTGGCTGACCGTGTTCGAACCCAGCGCGAAGATTTGATTTTCACTGGATTGACTCGTGACATCCAGCGTGGCCCCGGGGCTGATCACAATGCTGGTGCTGTTCCCAATGTAGGCGTCGTTCACCCCATTGTTCGCCAGCGCCAGCGTCCCGGCGTTGATGAGGGTCGGTCCGCCGTATGTGTTCGTGCCCGTCAGCTTGACCAACCCGGTAAAGTTCGGATTCCCCACCGTGATCCCCGCCGTCTTGTCCGTCCCATTGGCCAGCAGGTTGCCCGTGAAATCCACTTCCCCGCCCGGAGCCGCCACCAGCGTCACACTCTTCCCACGGTTGGCCGTCCACCCCAGGATGATGTTGTTGGCGAAGGTGTTCACTCCGCTCGTATTCTGGCCCCCCAGCGTCATCACCCCGTTGTTCGTAAAGCCCGCATCCCCGTCCGAGATGTTGTTGGTCACGTTCGCAGACAAGGTCAGGTTGCCTCCGGTATTATTGGTATCCCCCAAGTAGAACGCGCAATTGACATTGTTGTTCGTGTTGACCGTCTGGTAGCCCGTCGGCAGCGAGGTCGCCCCGGTGTACACAATGTTCGTCACCGGTCCGAGGGTGAACAGGCTCATATTGTTATTCGCCCCGGTGGTGTCATTGATCAAGGCGCTGCTGTTGTCCGCCACCAGCACGCCGTTCTGCACCAGGTAACGGTAGGCGTCCCCCCCAGCACTCTTGGTCGTCTGGCCTTGGAGTGTGACGGTGGTCCCGCTGTTCACACAGAGGATGACGCTGCCGTTGGAGGTATTTCCGATACCGCCGGTCACGATGGCGCTGCCGCCCCCGGTGAAGTCCAGGAAGTCACCCCAGTTGCCGGACGTGAATCCGCCGATGGAAACGCCGAGGCCGGGGATGACATTGAGATCCACCATCTGATAGGGCGTATGCGAGGTGGCCGAAATGGCGCTGAGGGAGCCCAGGCCGAGGGTGTAACCATTGCCGCCGGTCACATTGATGACCTGATTTGCCTGACTGAGCGTAAAGGCCAGGTTGTCGGCGAGCGACAAGGTGTAGCCGGCATGGCCGGACGTCAGGTTGTTCACATCGAAGTTCAGGATGTCCGCCGCATTCTGCAGGGTCACGCTATTGGGCTGGAAGGTGTCGTTGGCGTCGCTCCGCAGTTGCAGAGTGGACCCGCTGTTCAGCACCAGCGCCCCATTGAATGCGTTGTCATTGGCCAGTTGCAGGGTGGCGGCGTTGGTGATGGAGCCATTGCCACCACTGGAGGAGGCGGCAAGCACCAAGGTGCCGTTGGTGATGGTCACCCCCCCGCCAAAGCTGTTTCCAGCCGTCAGAGTGTTTGTGCCGGACCCGATTTTGAGCAGCGCCCCGCTGCCGCTGATGTTGCCGGCCAATTGGACGGCATCGCCATTGTCGTTAAAGGTCAAGGTCACCCCGGAGTTGAGGCTGAGGTTGTTGGTCAGGTTCAGCACGGCGGTGCCCGCCTGCAACGTGCTGGCACCCGTGACATTCACATCACCCAAACCCAGGGCGGTGCTGCTGCCGGCCTGCAAGGTCCCGCCGGTCAAAGTGGTGCCAGTCGTCCCGGCCGATGGCCCGTAGGCGTTCGTGTTGGCCAGAATCACTTTCCCCGTGCCGCCGACCGTCAGCGACCGGGCACCATTGAGGCTGTTGGAGACCACCCCGGAAATCGTCAGGACATCCCCGCTGCTGACCGCGATATTGAGGCTGTCGTTCAGGGACACTGCCGTTTGAATCACATTTGACCCACCACTTACCGATATATAAGCCCCATTCCCGTTGTTATCCAAGGTCAGCGTATTGGCGGGATTGACGACCACAAAACCGTTGACATTGGTAAAGGTCAGATAACCCAGACTTTCATTGGTGTTCAGGGTGACCGTACGCACCACCGAACCGACTCCCAGCAAGGCCGCATCGCCGGGATAGCCGGGGACTGTCGGATTGCTGCTCCACTTGGCGGCATCCGTCCAGTTGCCATTGAGATCCACGTCCCAAACGTCATAGGTCACATTGGGTGACACGGTGAGAATAACGGAACTACCAGTGCTGGAAATACTAGCCTGTAATCCGCTGACCACCCCGGCCCCCGTGAAGGTGGGTGTGGGGTTAAATGTCCCCGTGCTGCCGGCCGCCGTGTAGTTCATCAAGGTGTAAGTGCCGATCGCCAGGGGCGTGCTGCCCGGCACATTGACGGTCACCGTGTTGTTGTTCACCGTCACCGCACCAACGTTCAACGGAGTGGCGGTGGCGCCCGCCGTGAACCCGGCCAGCGCACCGAGTTGCCAGACGACATTGCCAGCGATTATGCCGTTGCCTTCCAACGTCCCGCCAGGCAGGACGGTCACCGTGTTGGTGCCCGTGGCCGAACCGGTCGTATTGATCACGTTCAAGGTTGAATTATTGGAAACCACCGTGCCACCCGCATATGAGTTGGACCCGGACAAGCTCAACGTGCCCGGACCAAAGTTGGTCAAACCACCAGCCCCGGCCATCGGCGCAGCGATGGTGATGTTGTAATTATTGGGATCGATGAGCGCGCCATTGGTCGTCACATTGACGGTCAAGGCCGTCAACGCCGGCAGGAAGAACGAATTGCCCGGGTCATTGGCATTGGCCGCCAACACCCCGCCGTTAAAATTAATGGTGGCCTGATGCGATCCGACCGTGGCAAAAGAGAGCGTAAAGTTACCCACCGCCAAGGTCCCGCCATTGAGATTAACCACATTGTTTTCAGTGGTGCTGCCCTCGGACAGATTGAGTTCAAAGTCACCAGCGATGGAAAGCGACGCATTCCCGGACACCGTGACAAAACAACCGTTGGGAACGCGGGTGGTGTTCCCGAAGCTAAAGGAAGGTGCGCTTACCCTGGCGTTGCCCAGCAACGTCAGGGTGGAAACGGAAGCATAGGTGGCGCTGCCCGGAGGATCAGCCAAACGCAGGGGATTGGAGGTCGTGATCACCGCCGTATCCTGCACCGTGGCACTGCTGACCCCGTTTAATCCGGCCACATCAAAGGTACCCGTCAAAACTGAGACCCCGCCGATGATCAACGACCCGACATTAATTGTGGTGGTGCCGCCATATGTCGCCCCACCGACGGCACCAGAACCCAGTTGAACCGCGCTGGAACCATTGATGATCAGCGAGCTATTGGCGCTGTTGTCGCTGAGGATGCCCGTGTAAACAGTTGCCGACTTGGTGTTGGCAAAGGTCAGCGTCACTGCGGCCGCCGAATTATTGGTTAGAACCAAATTCTGACTGCCGGCGAGGCCGCCCAAGGTGGCCGCCGTCAGCGGCCCCAAATCCAACGTTCCGCCCTGGTTATTGTAGAACAGGGTGCTGTCCTGCAACGCAAGCGAATTGGTCAGTTGCTCAGTGCCACCGCTGATGATATTCGTCCCATTGAACGAGTTTGCCCCGCCCAGCACCACCGTGCCGGTGCTGCCGGCCTCGCTGTTCACCGTGAGATTATTCGTACCTGCATTCCCTGCCGAAGCAATTGCGCCCGGAACCGTCAGTATCTGCCCGGCGGCGGCATCCAGCAGACCGGTGGCGTACCCGGTACCGGACGTCGCGCCAATACCGATCCCTCGGGTGGCATTCAAGACCAGGTTGGCGGTGGCCAATAAATCTCCTCCATTCAAATCGATATTATTGACCGTGGCCGTCGCCGGCACCTCACCTAGACTGCCGGCACTGCCTGCCGTCGTGCCATCGACTGAAAGACTCACAGTGCCCCCGTTAAGGGTCGTGCCACCGGTATAAGTGTTGTTGGCGGTTCCCACCACCAAGGTGCCGGCACCGGACGCCGCCACCGCTCCGCTGCCGCTGATCACGCCATTTAGCGTCAAGGTGTCCCCATTATTGGCCACCGTGACGGTATGCGTATTGGCCACAGTCAGGTTGTTGCCCAAAGCCAGACTCGTCGCCCCCGCCTGCAAGGTGCCGTTGGCGGTAACGCTGACATCACCGGATCCCAATGCTGTATTGTTGCCCACCTGCAAAGTGGCGCCGCTCAGGATGGTGCCTGCTGTCCCGGCCGAAGGCCCATAAGTGTTTGCATTCGTAAGAATCAAAGTTCCACCGCCTGTGGCCGTCACCGTCTCCGCACTGGTTTTGTTGGCAACCACACCCCCCAATGTCAACGTGTCCCCCGAACTGATGGTGGCGACAACATTGCCGTTCATGCTCACTGGCGTGTTAATGGCGTTCGCCGTACCGGCTGAAACAGTTATCCCCACAATGTTGCCCTTGTTGTCTAGCGTCAGCGTGTTGGCAGAATTCGTGATGGTGTAGGAACTGACATTGTTAAAGACAATTCCACCCACGGTTTCACTTACATTCAAATTCACCGGGCTGCCCACGCCACCGGTCCCGAAGGTGGCGACATCACCGGGGTTTTGTGGCACAGAGCCACCGCTCCAGTTGCCCCCTTCCGACCAGTTCTGATCAGCCAATCCATCCGTCCACGTGGCGGCGACCCCTAATTGCACCACGGTCAGGATGATTGAATTACCGCTGATGGACACGGTGCCACCGTAACCGCTGGCAATGACCCCCGTCCCAAATGGCGTGGCGTTAACGGTGGACCCGCTGGTGATGCCGCCCGTGGCGGTCAACAAGGTATAAGTGCCGGTGGTCAGGCTTGAGCCGATCACATCCACCGAAACATTGGTCGTGGCGACCGTGCCGGACACCGTTGCCGTGGAGGTCGCGGAAAGGGCCGCATACGAACCAGCGGTCCAGACAACATTGCCCGGAACCGTATTGGTAATCCCCAGGACCGCCCCCGCAGCTACAATGGTGCCGCCGGTATAAGAAAACCCGCCAGACAGATACAACCCACCCACGCCCGGCGACCCCGAGTTGGCCACCGTCAATGAGCCGCTGCCACCGTTACCGATTGGATTGGCATAGCTAATAACATGACCGTTTATATCAATGGCCGAACTGCCCAAAATAGTCACCGGCTGAACCACTGGTGTGGCCGCGCTGTTGACGGTAACATCTTCGTAGCCACCCGCAGTGCCGGTTGCCAGAGTTGTATTATATTGTAAAGTGCCATTGGTCAGGATCAACCCCCCATCGTAATCGGCACCACCCAACTGCCACATGCTGTTGATATTCAAAGTGGCTCCGGCGGTGACAATCGCCCCGCCATAGAAAAAGTTGCCAGCACCATTCAGCACCACCGTACCCGCACCATATAACGCGGTGGTGTTGGCCGTGCCCGTGCCCGTGCCGGGTAGTAAACCCGCCACATTCCCGTTGGCCGATGATGCAGGAATGCCGATGACCAATGGGCCCGTTCCCGTGGCACTTCCGATAACTCCATCCACCGTCATAGTATGTCCGGCGGTAGCCGCCAAACCACCCCCGTTACCCAGCAACGTAATCGGGCGCTGATTGACCCCGCCATTGTCCAAGGTTAAGGTGTTATTTGCCACCACAGTCCCGCCATTCAAATAGACCATGCTACCCGTGCCTTGGGCCCCAAAGGCGCTGTTGGATAGGATCATGGAATAACCGCCATTCAGGTAGGTGGATAATTCATACGGATCCCCCTGCGTGACGTTTTGATAATATACCGTGCCGGGCCCGGCCTGCACCAAACCAAGACCCTGACCCGCCTCCCGACCAGGTTCAATGGCGCAAATGATATCCAAAAAACCCTCGGTGTTGTTTTGCCAGATGACGCCATAAGCATTGTGCGCAGTGGTGGACCGAACAAATTCCAAGCCATCGGCCGCCCCCGACATAAAGACGTTGGTGTTCGCCATGTTGGGCGTCACAAGAATGCCTTGAATGTTTTGGGCCGTGGTCGCAGTAAAGGTCACATTCGTGCCCGCTGGATTATTAAACCGAAGGGTTTGCGCCCCGCCGGCGTTGCCCAAGCTGTTCACCCCAGAAGGATTGACGTCGTAATTGCCGGCCGTCGTGATGCCGGTTGTCTGATAATAACCCGTCACCTGACTGCCACCAATTATTGTATAAGGTGATGTTCCTGCCCCACCGGCGGCAGGATCCGTGCTGGCCCAATCATACAAACCCACTGTCGCATAAGGACCATTATTCGACACGCCAAAAAAACCAACCGTGCCACTGGTGGCCGCCCCCGTGCCGGCAGTGGTGGTGGTGATGATCGCCGAGGCCGGTACAGTACCGGTCGGACCAATAGTGGCCGGGCCGACATATACCACAGTCGTACCAGGAGGAACACTGGCCGTCGGAACAGCCCCCAAGGCCACCGTCGGCAGACTGGTGGTCCCCGAAGCGGGGGCAGCGGAAATTGCGGACCGGCCTGCCGTAAACGATGTTGAGGCAAAAGTCTGGCTGCTGGCCGTGGAAACGCCGCCATTAATATTCAACGTGCCGCCTCCAAGCGAGAGGGCCGAACTGGCGCTGACGATATTGTTGACCTGACCACCGTCATTGAAATCCAGCGTGAGCGTGCCGGATGTGACCGTGGTGGCGCCAGTGTAAGTATTGGCATTGGTCAAGGTAACCAATCCCTCGCCGTTAAGGCTTATGCCAAAACCGGCGCCCGAAATGACACCGCCAACCAGCAGGGAACCGCCGCCAACGACGGTTAGTGAGTGGGAGGCCACGCCCAAGACAACCGGCAAGTTGATGATCTCAGGGTTCAAGGCATAATCATATAAGGCTGCACTGGTGGTGATCTGGTTGCCGTTCAGGACAAAGCTGCTGGCTCCCGGGTTGAAAGTCAGCCCGGCAAACGAAGTGGCCGCCGTCAGGTTGTTGTTCAACGTGGTGCCCGATGTGCCGGCCGCACCAAAAAACAGTGCGTCGGCAGCAATGGGCGGGTTATCGGCACCGGTCCAGTTGGAATCGGCCCAATTGACACTCGTATTGCCCACCCAAGTGTCATTGCCAGCATGCAGAATGGCCGTGCCCGAGGTAAACACGGCTGCCAGAATCAATAAAATGGCACGCAAACGGAACAGTTTATGAGAGCTGACGTTGCTTTGTTTATGGTGGGTTTTCATGGGTATTATATGTTTTTTGGCTACAGAAGTAAATCGCTCGAATTAAATGGATTAAGTTTGAAGACTATGGTCAGTGAATCCCATAGCGACCAAGAACGGCCAGCAACACGCTCCGGGCTGACACTGAGCATCCGTAGTGATGAATCTGCCCTGATGATTCGTAGCAGTCAGGGATGCTTGGCCAGGGTATTATGATGGTGGCACCAAAGCAATCACCGGAGGAAAAGAATACCACGCTGCCCGTGGCGTATGCGGGTAGCGTGGTTGTGTGGGTTGTATTGTCCGGGTAACCGGACATGTTGTTCGAGTGAGACGCCGGGACAGAAGATTCTTTATGGGATTTGGACGAGCAGGTGATGGTCTTAAAAACCACTTCGCCAAAGGTCGCCATACAGGTCGCGCTAACGCCAGCAACCTCGGTGTAAAACATGGCTAAACTACTACAAATCAGACACAACCAGTATCCGGCTGCGTTGACTGCATCATGACACAACATTTTCAATATTGGCTCGTTCAAATCAAGGGTTGTCAGTCATTAATGCGCCGTGCCCGAAGAAATCCCGACAGGAAATCTTTTCTTTTTTTAAACGTTACCTGTTTGCCCAGAAGATATTGAAAACGGGTGCTATTTGCCTGTTGTAATTCTCATTTGTTCTAGTTGACAGGAACCTGTGGGGCGGGGATTGTTTAACAGCGACACCAACGTCTTATTAAAGCGTCAATTTGTCGCATCATGGATCAGGATAATAATGACATTACCAGGCTATTAAGTGCGGCCGGATCTGGCTTGGGACAGGCATCGGAAGAGTTGTTACCTCTGGTTTACAACGAGTTACGTCGTCTTGCTGCGGCTCGAATGGCACAGGAATCCGCCGGCCACACCCTGCAGGCGACCGCACTCGTACATGAAGCCTGGGTAAGCCTGACCGGCGATCCCGATAAAAAATGGGCCAATCGCGCGCACTTTTTTGCCGCCGCCTCGGAGGCCATGCGTCGCATCCTCATCGGTAATGCCCGGCGAAAATCCCGAATCAAACATGGAGGCCATCTGTTGCGCCTGGATATTGCGCATCTGGATTTGGCAGCAACTTCGCCTGATGAAATGGTCCTGCTGGTCAATGAGGCGCTGGAACGCTTCAAGTTGGATGACCCGGAAAAGGGAAAAATCGTGGTCATGAAATTTTTTGGCGGGCTGACCAACCAGGAGGTCGCCGAAAGTCTGGGCATCACCGAACGAACGGTGGAACGACACTGGGCATATGCCAAAGCCTGGCTGTTTAGCGACCTTCGTCAGGGCAAATGACCGGCCCACAAAAAATTGCGCGTCGGCTTACGCCCAAGGATGGCGCATTGTTCTGTGGATACAATCGCCTATGAACTCCCGGGAACAGGAAGAAGCTCTGTTTGAAGAGGCCCGCCAATTGGCGGACGCCTCCGCACGCAAGGCATTTCTCGACCAGGCCTGCGCCGGCCGGACGGCTTTGCGCACTCGCATCGATTCACTTTTGACCGCCGGGGCGGCGGCGGAGGATTTTTTCCAGGCGGCCACCAGCGGCGACCTGACCAAACGTCTGGCCGAAGGCATGGACTGGCACGATGTCGCTTTGGAAGACCAGTCGGCGCTGCTGGATGGGCTGAACAACCGCATCGGCAATTATAAGTTGCTGCAAAAAATTGGCGAGGGCGGATGCGGCGTCGTTTATATGGCGGAGCAGGAAAAGCCCATCCGCCGCCGGGTTGCGTTGAAAATCATCAAGCTGGGCATGGACACAAAAAGCGTCATCGCCCGCTTCGAAGCCGAACGACAGGCGCTGGCAATGATGGACCACCCGAACATTGCTCGCGTTCTCGATGCGGGCGCCACTGAGACGGGTCGCCCATATTTTGTGATGGAATTGGTACGGGGCATCAAGATCACCGATTACTGCAATGATCATCAACTTGATACCCGCCAGCGGCTGAATCTGTTCATCCAAATTTGTGCAGCCATCCAACATGCCCACCAAAAGGGTATCATTCATCGCGACATCAAGCCGTCGAATATTCTCGTTACTCTCAGTGATGGCCGGCCAGTCCCAAAAGTCATTGATTTCGGCATTGCCAAGGCCATCGAGGTCCGGCTTACCGACAAAACACTCTTCACCGCCTATGAACAATTGATTGGCACACCGGCCTACATGAGCCCGGAACAGGCGGCGATGAGCGAGCAGGACGTGGACACCCGCAGTGATATTTATTCGCTGGGTGTGCTCCTTTATGAATTGCTTACGGGCCGGACACCTTTTGACCCCAAAAAACTGGTTCAAGACGGCCCGGAGGCCATGCGCCGCACCTTGCGCGAGCAGGAACCCCCACGCCCTTCCACCATGGTCACCACGCTCCTGGGCGCGGAATTGACCACGATGGCGGCGCAACGCCTGGCTGAACCGCCCAGGCTCATATCCTTGTTGCGGGGAGATCTGGACTGGATTGTGATGAAGGCGTTGGAGAAGGATCGGAAGCGCCGTTATGAGACCGCGAATCGTCTGGCGATGGACATCGAATGCCACCTTAATGATGAACCGGTCTCCGCGCGACCACCGAGCCGACGATACCGTTTTCAACGGCTGGTGCGCCGTAACAAACTAGTGTTTGTTGCCGGCGGGGCTGTCGCCCTGGCATTGTTCGCCGGACTGGGTGCTTCCATCTGGCTTTTCCTCCAGGAGCATGACGCCCGCGAACGTGCCGTCAGGGCCGAACAGCAGCAGGTACAGTTGCGTCGCGAAGCGGAAGAAGGACGGCTTGTGGAAATGCAGCTCCGTCAACAGGCCGAAGCCCGGGAAAAAATCTCGGAAATAATGATGCTCATCAGCCAGAACAAATTTCAGGCGGCCGATGATCTCCTGAGCCAGGTGGTGCTTTCCGAGCCCACTCTGGATGGAGCATCAGTCATGCGTTCGTTGGGAGAATGGCACGCCCTTCAGAAACACTGGCCCGAAGCGGCGGCACGCTACAACCAACTTCTCCTGATCAACAAATTTGACAATCAGGACGCCGTAACCTTGGATTACCTTGAATATGGAGCCGTGTTGGCGGAAATGGGTGATTTGAAAAAAATTGAAACGCTCCGGCAGGATGCCATCACTCGTTTTGGCAGCATGGCCTTTCCTTTCGCCGATCGCATCATCAAAGTCAGCCTCCTATTGCCGGCACCCCCGGAAACAATCACTTCCTTGTCCCGCTTATTCAAGGTGACCCTGCTTTCTTACAAAAAGGATTCCTCTGGCGATCAGGTGGATACATTCCGGTCGGCGTGGGAATGTATTCCCCTGGCTTTGACCGAATATCGCCGCGGCAACTTCCCTCAGGCGGAGATGTGGATCCGACGCAGCCTGACCTACTCCGACGTCAACCCCTCCAGAGTTGCCACCGCCCACATTCTGCTGGCCATGGCCTTGCAACAACAGCATGAAACCGATACCGCCCGCGCCGAATTGGCTGAAGGGCAAATTCTGGTTGAAGATTATTTACGGACCAAGCCGGACCGGGGAAACATGTTGCATGGTTTTTGGTTTGACTGGGTTTATGCGCAAACCCTCCTGCACGAAGCTCAAGGCCTGATTTCTCCCGTTTGAATCCAAGACCACTGACCAGCCACCTTCTGTTCACGAAAACTGGCTCATGGCATATTGATGTAACCGATTGAGATGATTACCGTCTACTTCAACATCAACCCCGCACTTTAAGCTTTTTTGCAGGGTATGAAATTAATTCGAACAACCTTTAACACAGGCAAATCATGAACAAATTTAATTCAACCGGCCTGCGCAGCCTCCAACTCGCTGCCTGCCTCGCCCTTACACTGTCCCTGTCGTCTCCGCAAGTTGAAGCCGTGCCCGTGGTCGCCAAACCCATGGTTGACACTCCCGTGACCATTACCGATCAGGGCGGGTCTTGGATCATGGACAACGGCCTAATTCGGGCCACCATCAGCAAGGGCAACAGTCATATAACCTCCCTCATCTATCATGGCATTAATATTATGGGGCCGGGCGGTATTTGGGAGCAGTCTCCACCTGCGCCGGTGACTCAGTCCCTGACCATTGACCCAGCCAAAAACGGCGGCGAACGCGGGGAGGTGTCCTTGAAGGGCGTTAACGGACGCATGGACATTGAAATCCGTTACACACTGGAACGTGGTGTGAGCGGCATTTACACCTATGCCATTTACTCCCACAGGGCCAACTATCCCGCCGCCAGCGAGGGCGAAAGCCGCTTTATCAATCAACTCAGCCCCCGCTTTGACTGGCTCTCGGTGGATTCTGACCGCAACATGCCCATGTGCAGCGATGCTGACACCAGAACCGGTGTCGAGATTCATGCCAAGGAGCAGCACATCCTAAGCACGGGTATTTATAAAAATTCGGTCGAGCACAAATATAGCTACTGTGCCAACATGTATGAACTCCCTGCCTATGGCTGGTCCAGCATCAGGGACCATATCGGCGTTTATTTCATCAATCCCTCCAATGAATATATCGGTGGCGGCCCCACCCGGCTGGACTTGGTCTGCCACATGGGTGCCACCATGCTGGATTACTGGACTTCCGGTCATTACGCCGGTGGTGCCGCCTGCAACATCCCGGCCGGCGAGGTCTGGAACAAGGTCGTCGGCCCTATTTTCGTCTATTGTAATGCCGTCCAGAATCCCGAAACCCCCTCGCAAAGCGATCTCCAAACCTTGGCGGCCACGGCCGGCAACCCCGTCATCCCGGCAGCCTGGTCGGCCAATGCCAAGGCCTTGTTTAATGACGCTCTTGATGAGGCCAAAATAATCAAATCCCAATGGCCTCTCACCTGGGTGCAGGGTGTGGATTACCCGCAAAAAGACCAGCGCGCCACGGTCGCCGGTCAAATTGTTTTGGCTGATCCGCAGGCTGCCACCACGGATTTGCCGCATTTGAAAGTCGGCCTCACCCACGCGGATTTCACTGGTCGGGCCAGCGGCTTTGTGCTGCGCTCCGGCAACGGTAATTTGATCACCTGGCAGCACGATGCGAATTACTACCAATTCTGGACGGATGGCGGCACGGACGGCAAATTCTCCCTGGCCAATGTGCGCCCGGGCACCTACACATTGCATGCATATGCCGATGGTGTGCTGGGTGAATATGCCCAGGCCAGTATCACGGTGACCGCCGGACAGTCCTTGGATTTGGGCAAGCTGGACTGGAAGCCCGTGCGTTATGGCCGGCAAATCTGGGAGATCGGCTACCCTGACCGGACGGGCGGCAAATTCTACAAAGGCGATGGCAGCAACTACTGGCTCTGGGGCTGGTGCGTGCGTTATCCGCTCCTGTTCCCCAACGACATCACCTACACCATTGGCCAGAGTGATTATCACAAGGACTGGTTCTTCGAAGAAGTGCCCCATGGCGAATCCACCGCCTGGTTGAATCCGGCCGCGAAGGATCCGGCCAATCAGCGCTTTGGCTGGGTGCACACCGGTACTCCCGGCGAAGACATGTGGCGCACCATTGGCCGGGGCCGGGCCACCACTTGGACCATTAAATTCAACATGCCCGCCGCCACACAAGGCCGGGCCACGCTGCGGGTCTCGCTGGCGGGCGCGGATGGGGCCGGTGGGTTGGAAGTGGGCGTCAATGGACGGCAGGTTGGCACCATCCGGACGGTCGCGACCAATGCGCTCCGCTACAATACTGACAAGGGCATCTCGCGTGAATATACACAGCCCTTCGACGCCGCCCTGCTAAAGGCCGGCGAAAATGAAGTGCAGCTCACTGTGCCGGCGGGGGAACTGACCAGTGGCGTGGTTTATGATTACCTGCGTTTGGAACTGGCGGATAAATAAAAATGGTGCCCCGGCACGGACTCGAACCGTGGACCAATTGATTAAGAGTCAACTGCTCTACCAACTGAGCTACCGAGGCAACCAAAAACTGCGGACGAATACACTATCAAATTACCTTTCACTTCCGCAAGTGGAGAATTCGCTTAATTAACCAATAGGGCGCCAAAAACCGGGGGCCCCAAAAATTTTATGCCGGAATAGCCGGAAATCTCGTACGACGGGCCTCCGGTGATTGTGTATAATTATATAATATATATTTTTATTTTGCGTAATTTGCAGAACGGTAATAACTTATGTGTTTTTGAGGGTTGTTTTGCTCGTAAGATTCTTTGTTTTAATTTGTTATGACTTTTTCGTATAGCGTTTTGAGGGGAAATGGGGCTGGCTTTTATAATGAAATATACGAATTATTTTTTGGGGGTGATTAGGCGTTAAGGGCGGGAAGGCAGGGTAGCGGGGCGTGAAGAGGGTACGTCCGGACGCCCATGAACCGGCGGTGGAACATACAAAATGCTGAAATGCTAAAGTTCTAAAAAGTCAAATTGGGAATGGGGAGTGAGGCGGATAACGTGGAAGCCTTGGACGATTGCAACAGGCACCCCACCCCTGCCCTCCCCGCTCGGAGCAGGGAGGGGGTAATATTTTGGGGCTGTATTCCCAGGGCGGCTCTCGCGTTGCTCGTCTGCCATGGGCTACATATATTCCACCCCATCCGGGGCTTGATTTACCCCGCCGGAGGCAAGGGGAGTATTTTAAATATGGAAATGACGGGTGAAGCAAAAGGGTTGATATTCGGCGGGGTTGCCTGAAAATTGGTTTGTGTCTGAATTGGTCACCATTATTCGTGCGGAGATCGGCCGGGGGGGGAGCATCCCTTTTGCCAGGTTCATGGAGCTGGCGTTGTATCATCCGCAATGGGGGTATTATGAGGCCAGTCGGGAGCGAGTGGGGTTTAAGGGGGATTTTTATACGAGTGTCAGCACGGGGGAGTTGTTCGGGCAGTTGCTGGCGTTTCGATTTGCGGGGTGGCTGGCGGCGTTGCCGGCGGGGGCGGAGGGGGTGCAGATTGTGGAGGCGGGGGCGCATGATGGGCGGCTGGCCCAGGACATCATAGCCTGGTTGCGGCAACATCGGCCGGAGATTTATGAGCGTCTGCATTATTGGATCATTGAGCCTTCGGCGGCGCGTCAGGGCTGGCAGCACGAACGGCTGGCGGAGTTCGGCGAGCGGTTTCAGTGGTTTGAGCGGTTACCTGCAGCTTCAGGCGGGGGCAACGGGCCGGGGCCGGTGAGGGGGATCATTTTTTCCAATGAATTGCTGGATGCGTTTCCGGTGCATCGGCTGGGCTGGGATGCGGCGGGGCAGCATTGGTTTGAATGGAGTGTGACGGTGGAAGGGGACCGGTTTGTGTGGGTTAAGACGGCGGCACCGGTCGAGTTGCTCAAGGGGCATGTGGTTTTGCCGGAGGAATTGCTCCGGGTGTTGCCGGATGGTTACACGATTGAGATTTGTCCGGCGGCGGCGGAATGGTGGCGCACAGCGGCGGGGGTTTTGCAGCAAGGTCGGTTGCTGACGTTTGATTATGGGTTTACGACGGAGGAGATGATCAGTCCGAGCCGGACGAAGGGGACGGTGCGGGCGTATGCGAAGCATCAGGTGGGGGATGATTTGCTGGGGCACGCGGGCGAGCAGGATTTGACGGCGCATGTGAATTTTTCGACGGTGCAGGCGGCGGGCGAGCTGGCGGGGCTGAAGACGGAGGGGTATCTGACGCAGCCGCAATTTCTGACGGGCATCCTGGGTGAGGCGGTGAAGGATGCGGCGTTTCAAGAGTGGAACGCGAGCCGGACGCGGCAGTTTCAGACATTGACGCATCCGCAACATTTGGGGCGGGCGTTTAAGGTGCTCGTACAAGGACGGGGAAATTTAACCGCAAAGATCGCATAGAAAGACCAGGATTAGCCGACGGCGTTTTTGAACGCGCGTGGTGGCAAAGTTTCAGCAAGCCTTGAACAGTTGTGGCGAATAGTTTTGCGATTCGCCGCGTGACTGACAATTCCGCTGACAGTGGCCGTCCATCCGGCAAGAAAACCCTTTAGAATAAAGGCTTTTAACAACTTGAACACAGATGAAACACGGTGGTTCAATATTTCGACCTGTGCCGGAAGTTCTGGAGCGGCGGAAATGAGAAATTGGATCAATGGA
>Ga0302281_10001323_pt1 | contig 17949 bp, 19 predicted proteins | sample III_Fen_E1_2_FD_198762 | JGI IMG/M metagenome (GOLD analysis project Ga0302281, IMG submission 198762) | Peat permafrost microbial communities from Stordalen Mire near Abisko, Sweden - III_Fen_E1_2 | ecosystem: Environmental > Terrestrial > Soil > Wetlands > Permafrost | place: Sweden: Abisko...
CTGCAAAAACGCCAGAATCCATCGAAACTGGCCGAAATAACACTTTTATCATTTTGAAATACCAAATCTGAAATCTGAAATCATGCCCCCCCCAACCTCCAACTGGTGGACGGAGTCGCGCTGCGACTCCGTTTGCCTGCGAAGCAGGCACTTTGTGCCGATGCCATGCCCATCTGCATGCGAATGTTTCCGTCCCCCCGCCTGGTCCGCGGTTGGGGCGCTGCCCAGCCGCAAAAACGCCAGAATCCATCGAAATTGGCCGAAATAACACTGTTATCCTTTTTATCCATATTTCACTTTCAAACCGCGCCTCGGGCGTGCCGCCAGCCGCGGGGCGGTAGGGCGCGTCACTCCGTGTACGCCGCGCCTGCAACCAACGTGTGCAAATGGTGGCACGGGCCACCCTGGCAGGATCCATGCGTCAGCCCTTGGCCGGATTGGGAGCGGCCCAGTGGAGAACGTGGAGAACGTGGAGAACCGAAAAAGTCAAAAAAAAGGGTTGCACCGCAGGGTGCGAATGGTAATATGCGTGCCCGCTTTACCCAAAATGGGTCAGGCGGAAAAAACAACCATTAACAGACAATTGTTCTTTGTATGGCTCAACGCATTCGTATTCGGCTCAAGGCCTATGACTTTCGAGTCATAGATCAGTCGGCTCGTGACATTGCCGACACTGTCAAACGCACCGGCGCGCGTGTTGCCGGTCCCATCCCGCTGCCCACTCGCGTGGAACGCTTCACTGTCCAACGCTCACCCCACTCGGACAAGAAGTCGCAGGAAACCTTCGAACAACGCACCCACAAGCGGCTGATTGATATTCTCGATCCGACCGCCAAGACCGTGGACGAATTGAAGAAACTCAATTTGCCCGCCGGCGTGGACATCACCATCAAAATCTGATTTAAGGAGACTACCATGCCTGTTGGACTTTTAGGTAAAAAATTGGGTCACACCCGCGTTTATAACGCGCAAGGTGTGCTGATCCCCGTCACCGTCGTGCTCGCCGGCCCCAACCGCGTTTTGCAGGTCAAAACGCAGGCGGGCAAGGATGGATACAACTCCGTCCAGCTCGGCTTCGACGATCAAAAAGAGCAGCGCGTCACCAAGCCGCTGCTCGGCCACATCAAGAAGCACAACGGCGTTGCCGTCAAGCGCATCAAGGAATTCCGGAACTTCTCCCAGGAAGTCAAGCCGGGGGATGTCGTCGGACCGACGCTGTTTGCGGTGGGCGATTTCGTGGATGCCATCGGCACCACCAAGGGTCGCGGCTTTGAGGGCGTGATGAAGCGCCATCATTTCGCCGGCGGTCCCTCCACCCACGGTCACAAAGGCTGGCACCGTCGGGCGGGCGCCATCGGTGAACGCTTGTTCCCCGGCACCGTCTTGCGCGGCATGCGCATGCCCGGTCACATGGGTCAAGTCACGCGGACCACGCAGAATCTCGAGGTAATCCAGGTGCGGGAAGCCGACAACTTGATCCTCATCAAGGGGGCCATCCCGGGCTCGGAAGGCGATTACATCGTCATCCGTGAATCCAAGAAGCGCCCGAAGGGTTGGAAGCCACCGGTTGCCTCCATCAGCAAAAAGAAGTCGGAAGCCAAAGCCGCCGCCGCCGCCGCCAAGAAATAATTACGAGCCATGAAAATCTCCATTAAAGATATCGCTGGCCAGAGTCAGGGCGAACTCGAAGTGAAGTTCGCCATGATTGAGAATGGCAAAGGCACCCAGGCCGTTCACGACGTGGTCACCGCGTATCGCGCGGCCCAACGCAGTGGCACCGCCTGCACCAAGAACGTCGGTGAAGTCACCGGTACCAACAAAAAACCCTGGCGTCAAAAAGGCACCGGGCGCGCCCGCGCCGGCTCCTTCCAGTCCCCCCTCTGGGTGGGCGGCGGCGTCGTGTTTGGTCCCAAGCCCCGTGATTTCAGCAAGACCACCACCCGCAAAACCCGTTCCCTGGCCCTGCGCAAGGCGCTCAGCGAACGCATTAAGGCCGGCGACGTCATCTTGCTGGACGACTTGAAGCTCGCCACGCACAAGACGAAGGAATTTGTCAAAGTGGTCAAGGCGCTGGATTTGCAAGGCACGGTTTTGTTCATTGCCGATCCCGATGATCAATACCTTGATCTCGCCGCGCGCAACGTTGAGAAAGTCACCGTGACCAACAGTGATACGCTCAATACCTACGACGTGTTGCGGCCCGACAAGCTGGTCTTCACCCGCAGTGCATTTGAAAAAGTCGAAGCCCGTTTGACCAAGGAATAATCATGAACCCTTTTGAAATCATCAAGACCGTGCGCCTGACGGAAAAAGGCACGCGGCAGAGCGAAAAGTACAACCAATACACCATCGTGGCCGATCGTTTGGCCACCAAGCCTGAAATCAAGGCGGCGGTGCAGGAACTCTTCAAGGTCAAAGTCGTGGCGGTCAACACGTTGAGCGTGCACGGCAAGCTCCGCCGCCAGCGCACCTCGCAGGCCGGCAAGGCTTCCGACTGGAAAAAGGCCATTGTCACCCTGAAAAAAGGCGACAAGATCGTTTTGACCTAGATCGCTATTTGCCTCATGAACGGCGTGGATATCCTCCGCGCCGTTTTTTCTTTCAGGTGGCCGCGGTCTTGGACTTCACTCTGGATATATGGGGATGATTCGATTAACTTACGGTCATGACCAATCTGACTTTTCCATTTACCGAGGATAAAATCCGGGCGCTCAAGGTGGGCGACGAGGTCCTGATTTCGGGCGTCATTCACACCGGCCGCGACGCGGTGCATAAGTATTTGCACGAAGGCGGGCAGTTGCCGTCCGGGGTTGATTTGCGGGACGGCATCTTGTACCACTGCGGCCCGGTCGTCATGAAGCAGGCGGATGGCAGCTGGAAGGCCACGGCCGCCGGCCCGACCACCTCCATCCGCGAGGAGCCCTATCAATGGCAGGTTATTCGTGATTTTGGCCTGCGCGGCGTGATCGGCAAAGGCGGCATGGGCGGGCGCACGCAGGCCGCCTGCCAGGAGTACGGCTGCGTGTATCTGCATGCCATCGGCGGCGCGGCGCAAGTATTGGCCGAGTGCATTAAAGAAGTGCGAAACGTGTATCTGATGGAGAAATTCGGCGCGCCCGAAGCCATCTGGGAGTTTGTGGTGAAAGATTTTCCAGCGGTGGTCACCATCGATGCCCACGGCCACTCGCTGCACGCGGAGGTGCTGGCCCGGAGCAAGGCGGCTTTGGCGGCCAGGTTATAACGACTCCCGCCATGCGCCCCTTGAACATACAGCCCATCGGCAGCGAATTGGCCATCAAATGGGATGATGGCGCGGAGAGCTACATCCCGCTGGAACAGCTCCGGCGGGCCTGTCCCTGCGCGGGTTGCAAGGGCGAAATGGATGTGCTGGGCAACGTCTATAAGAATCCCGACCACCCCTTGACGCCCAAAGCGTTCGAGCTGGTGAAAGTGGTCCCGGTGGGCGGCTATGCCCTGCAACCCCTCTGGGCCGACGGGCATAACACGGGTATTTATTCCTTTGAATACCTGGCCCGGTTGGGCTGAGGCCGCCACCAGGCTGCTCGACTAACAAGCTCGGCTTCCGGCCGGGATGTCATGCGCGGTTTCATGGGATGGCCCATCGGTTGGTGACCGCAGGGAGTGCGTAAGCCAACCGCTCAGTTTGCTTCAGCACATTTTGGAGGTCGCGCGTCGTGAATGATCCAACGCTGCCATCTGCGAAAAGCAAATTGCCGGCGCGATTGTGAGGTTTCACCGACCAAGCCACCGGATCATTGGTCCAGAGGGCCAACAATCCGGGATTGACCGGCTTGCCCCGGAGTTCAAAACTGCTGTCGCCCGAGATAATTATTTCTGGATCAGTGTCAGTCCCGTCCACGTTGATAAAATAGCTGACGTTGGAGTTGGCCAGGCCGGAAAAGCCATTGGCGGCAAGCCAAACCGCATTGGCCGGGCAAAACAACACCTTCGGCGTGCCAAGTGCATTGGACATGACCATGTAAGTTTGCACCACGTTGCCGGTGGCGACCATTTCCATGCTGCCACCATTGGTCACGGACAACGCCATCGGATAAATGTCCCCATGATCTCCCGACCAAACGCGATAGGCCAAGCCGACTTGCTTGAGATTATTAACACAGAAATAGGGATCTCTTTTTTTACGAGAAGGCTGCAAAGCGGGCAGAATAACCACCGCCAAAATCATCACGACGGCCAGCACCACGCCGACCTCGAAGAGGTTCAGCCCGGCTTCAGGACTGGATGAAATGCGCGGTTTCACGGGATGGCCAAGCGGTTGGTGGCCCTGCCGGCTTCCACAAAAAACCCATGAAGCCCAAGGGCGGTCACCGATTGGACGCTGCCATCTCCTAACAGCAAATTGCCAGATCGATTGTGACGGCCCGCCGTCCAGGCCACCGGGTCGTTGGTGCCGAGGATCAGCAAGCCGGGACATGCCAGCTTGCCACCCAGTTCAAAATTGCTGTCGCCCGAGAGAATCGCCTGCGGATTTGAGCTGTTCGTGACGTCCGCGTTGACGAAATAGCTGACGTTGGAATTGGTCAGCCCCGCAAAGTCACTGGCACATTGCCGCGCCGAATCCTCCCAACAAAACAAAACTTTGGGCGTGGAAAGCTCATTTGACATGGCCAAGAATGTTCGCACCACGTTGCCGGTGGCCACCATTTCCATACTGCCGCCATTGGTCACCGATACACCCATCGGATACCGGCCGGCATCGTCGCCAGCCCAAACACTAAAAGCCAAGCCGACTTGCTTGAGATTGTTGACGCAAGCCGGGTGATAGTGATGCGGCCTTCGGTTCAGGATTGGCAGGAGAAGCGCTGCCAGAATCATCATCACCACCACCACCACGCCCACATCCACGAGGGTCAGGCCCGCTTCAGGACGGGAAGCTGCGCGCGGTTTCATGGTCCCCCCGCGAAAGAATCAGGTATGCGGGCCGCTGTTGGCTGACATGAGGGCGATGATGAGCAGAACCACGATGATTACGCCCACGATCACGCCACCGATGATGAAGTACTTGTTGATCTTGTTGGTCTTCTTCGAAAAACCACCGCCCTTGGTGTCAAATCCAGGAGTGCGCGCGCCGCCCTGCTCCAACTGCTCCAGACTCACGCCGCGCGGCATGACCATGGTGCCTTCGCCCGACTTCTTGGGCGGCGGCGATGCGGCAGTGCGGACCGTCGTGGGTGCGGGCGCGGGGGCCGGAGCCGGGGCGCTGGCGGAGGCGGAAACCGGCCGGCCATCGTCAATTTTCAACTCCACCTGGCCGAAGCGCAAGATCTGGCCGGGATGGAGGACCATCTCGGTGATTTTCTCGTTATCGATGAACGTGCCGTTGGTGGATCCAATGTCTCGAATGAGAATGTCGCTGCCGCGAAGAAGGATTTCCGCGTGGTGGCTGGAAACCGAGCCGTCGGCGATCTGCAGCGTATTATCGTCCACGCGTCCGACAGTGGTACGCTCGATCGCAAGTTCGAACGTCCGTCCGGTCATTCCCTGGTTCAGGATAACGAGTTTGGACATAGATTGTATGGACCGATTATGAGCGCGTCGGCCTTCAAGTCAAACGTAAATCCATCCACGCTAATCTTTTTTCAGCCATGGGCTTCGATCATTTTCCGGAACTCGGCGAACAGCGGCGTGCTGTCGTGCGGCCCGGGCGAGGCTTCGGGATGATATTGAACACAGAAAACCGGCTTGGTTTTGTGCCGCAACCCTTCCACGGTCTGGTCGTTCAAATTAATGCGGTGGACCGCCACGTCGGAGGGCAGGGATTGGGCGTCCACGGCGAATCCGTGGTTCTGCGACGTGATTTCCACCCGGCCGGTTTCCAGATCCTTGACGGGCTGGTTGCCGCCGCGATGGCCGAATTTGAGCTTGAAGGTCCTGCCCCCGAGCGCCTGGCCCAAAATCTGGTGGCCAAGGCAGATGCCAAAAATGGGGATGCCGGAGTCCAGCAGGGTTTTCACTTCGCGCACGATGTAGTTGAGCGCGGAGGGGTCGCCGGGGCCGTTGGAGAGGAAAATGCCGGCGGGCTTGTATTGCAGGGCTTCGGCAGCGGTGGCGGTGGCGGGCAACACCTGGGTGGCAAAGCCATGCTGCCGGAGGCGGCGCAGGATGTTGTATTTCATGCCAAAATCAAACGCCACAATCGGGATGTCCGCCGGGGGCAGCGGCCGGCGGCAATTCCGGGAGTCGGCCTTGCTGTTGGCGCCCCGCACCAAGTCAAACGCCGCGCTCTGCTGGTCGGCTTCATCCCAGCGGAACGCCTTTTTGTGGGTGACTTCCTGGACGTAGTCCACGCCCACAAACACAAATTCGCGGGCGCGCTTGACCGCCTCGGTGACGGAGATTTTCTCGGTGGAAATAAACCCGTTCATGGCGCCGCGCACGCGCAGCTTTTTGGTGAGCGCCCGGGTGTCGATGCCCTGAATGCCGGGAATGCCGTTTTGCTCCAGATATTTCTCCAGGGAAAGGTCCGCGCGCCAGTTGCTGACGACGGGCGAAAGTTCGCGGATGACAAATCCGGCGGCGTGCGGCCGCCACGATTCCACGTCCTGGGTGTTGACCCCGTAATTGCCGATCAACGGATAGGTCATGGTGACGATCTGCGCCTTGTAGGAGGGGTCGGTGAGAATTTCCTGATAACCGGTCATGGAGGTGTTGAAACAGACCTCCCCGCCGGCCGACGTCTTTGCGCCAAAGCCGTCGCCGTGAAAAACCGAGCCGTCTTCAAGGGCCAAAATTGCTTTCATCAATGGCCTCAGGGTAACGTTGGCGATGGTTCCTTTCAAGGACGAAGCCGGGCGGGGGCAGAATTCAGAATTAGAATTCGGGCGCAGGCCAGAATTCTTCCGTCGCGCTGAACGGGCGGCAAGGTGATTGCAAAGGCGCTACTGTTGTACTTCAGCCGAACCAATACCTTTGTCCGTACGCCAAAAAACGGTTGGCAGCGAACAATTTTGGTGGAACTCTATCCATTGATTATGGATGTCTTAATCCTTTCCCGAATTCAGTTCGGCGCGACCATTGCGTTTCACTACATCTATCCGCCTTTGAGCATCGGCCTGGGCATCCTGCTGGTGCTGATGGAAGGACTGTGGCTCAAGACGGGCAACCCGCTCTATCATCAGATGGCGCGGTTCTGGACCAAGGTGTTCGCGCTCACGTTCGCCATCGGCGTGGCCACCGGCATCGTGATGGAATTTGAATTCGGCACCAATTGGGCGACCTATTCGCGGTTCGTCGGTGATGTCTTCGGCAGCGCCCTGGCGGCGGAAGGCATTTTCGCGTTCTTCCTTGAATCCGGGTTTCTGGCGGTGCTGCTGTTTGGCTGGGACAAAGTCGGAAGAAAGCTGCATTTTTTCTCGACCTGCATGGTCGCGCTCGGGGCGCATTTCAGTGCGGTGTGGATCATTGTGGCGAATTCCTGGATGCAGACGCCCGCCGGGTATCACATCGTCGGCCAGGGGATGCACGCGCGGGCGGAGATCACCGATTTCTGGCAGTTGGTTTTTAATCCGTCCTCCATGGATCGTTTATGTCATGCGGTCACGGCGGCCTGGTGTACCGGCGCATTTCTCGTCGTGAGTGTCAGCGCCTGGTATCTGCTGAAAGGAAAGCACGTCGAATTTGCGCGCAAGTCGTTGAAAGTCGGCCTGACCGTGGCGCTCACCGCGTCGCTGCTGCAAGCCGTCACCGGCCACCGGAGCGCCCAGGGCGTTGCGAAAAACCAACCCGCCAAGCTGGCCGCGTTCGAGGGGCTTTACGAAACCACGTCCAACGCGCCGCTGGTAATGGCGGGCTGGGTGGATGAAAAAAATGAAAAGGTGGTGGGCTTGGCCCTGCCGGGAATGCTGAGTTTTTTGGCGCACAATGATTTTCATGCCCCCGTCACCGGCCTGAAGGAATTCAAGCCGGAAGACCGTCCGCCCGTGAGCGCGTCGTTCTGGTTCTTTCATGGCATGGTGGGCATCGGGTTTGCCTTGATTGGCATCGCCGCGCTGGGCTTTTTATATTTTCACAAAGGCACCCTGCACGAGCGCCGGTGGCTGCTCTGGCTGCTGGTTTTCTCCGTGCTCGGACCGCAGTTCGCCAATCAGCTCGGCTGGTTTGCCGCCGAAGTCGGGCGGCAGCCATGGCTCGTTTATGGCGTGATGCGGACCCCCGAAGGTCTCTCCGCCGTGGTGAAAGCCAATGCGGTGCTCGCCTCGTTGATTTTGTTCACGCTGATTTATTTCCTGCTGTTCTCGGTTTTCCTTTACCTGCTCAATGACAAAATCCAGCACGGCCCGGATGACGCGGACCTGATTCCCGCCGGCAAACTCGCGCTGCCCGCCAAAAACTGATTCCTGCCATGCACCTCGATTTAAACACCATCTGGTTCATCCTCGTCGGCGTTTTGTTGACCGGTTACGCCGTGCTGGACGGCTTCGACCTGGGCGTCGGCGCGCTGCATCTGTTCACCAACAAGGATGAAGAGCGCCGCGTCATGCTCAATTCCATCGGGCCGGTCTGGGACGGCAACGAAGTCTGGCTCGTGACCGGGGGCGGTGCCTTGTTTGCCGCGTTTCCGAACGTGTATGCCACGGCCTTCTCCGGTTTTTACCTCGCGCTGATGCTGCTGCTCGCGGCGTTGATTTTCCGCGCGGTGGCGATTGAGTTTCGCAGCAAACGGCCGGAACGCTGGTGGCGGCAGATGTGGGATGTCAGCTTTTCCATTGGCAGCATTGTGTCCAGTCTGCTCATCGGCACGGCGCTCGGCAACCTCGCCTGGGGCGTGCCGGTGGATGCCAATGGCGAATTCGCCGGAACCTTTCTCGGTCTGCTGACCCCTTATCCACTGCTGGTGGGCGTGACCACGCTGGCGCTCTTCATGATGCATGGCGCGATTTATGGCGTGATGAAAACCGAAGGCGAACTGCATGCCAAGCTGCGCGTCTGGGCGATGCGCTGCATCATTTTCTTCGTCATCTGCGCGGTGACACTCACCATGGCCACCCTGCTGTACGTGCCGCACCTGGCCGCGCGCGTGCGGGAAAATCCGTGGCTCTTTTCGGTCGCCCTGGCGAACATGCTGGCCATCGCCAACATTCCGCGCGAATTTCACCACGGCAACGACGGCAAGGCCTTTCTTTCATCGTGTGCCACGATGGTCACCCTGATGGCGCTGTTCGCGCTGAATATTTTCCCGAACCTCATTTACAGTCTGCCCCATCCAGAAAACAGCCTGACGATCTACAATGCGGCCTCGTCCCCGAAAACCCTCGGCATCATGCTGGTCATTGCCGGGATCGGCGTGCCGGTCGTCATCGCCTACACGGTTTGCATCTACTGGATTTTCCGGGGGAAAGTGAAACTGGACCGGATGAGTTATTGAATGTGACTCGGCGATCAAAGGCATCGCTAACCGCCGGTTGAAGTGCGCCGGCGAAAGGTGCCGGACCCGCCCGGCCACCCGCGCGTAAATCGTAAATTGTAAATTGTAAATCCCGGACGCCTCTGTTATTGAAATCGCGTGCATAACACCTTCCGCATCGGCGTGCTCGGTTCCGGCAAAGGCTCCAACTTTGCCGCCATTGCCGACGCCATCGCCGCCGGGCAGATTCCGGCGGAAATCGCCATTGTATTGAGCGACGTCGAATCCGCCGGCATCCTGGCCCGCGCGCGGGAACGGGGACTCTCCGCCCAGTTCGTGCCGCCGGGCAAGTTCCGCACCAAGCTCGAGGAATCGGCCGAGCAGGCCTTTGTCGCCGCCCTGCAAGCCGCCCGCGTGGACGTGGTCGTGCTCGCCGGATTCATGCGCGTGTTGAAAGGGGATTTCTTGCAGGCCTTTGAAGGCCGCATCATTAATATCCATCCCTCGCTGCTGCCCTCTTTTCCGGGACTGGAGGGCTGGAGGCAGGCGCTGGATTATGGCGTGAAAGTGACCGGCTGCACCGTGCATTTTGTGGACGCCGGCGTGGATTCCGGTGCGATCATTGGCCAGCAAAGCGTGCCGGTGCTGGACGACGACACGCCCGAAAGCCTGCATCAGCGCATTCACGCCGCCGAGCATGAGCTTTATCCCCGCTGCGTGGCCGCCCTCGCCCGCCGCGAACTTTCCGTGCAAGGCCGTCGCGTGGTGCGCCGGTCCGGGGCGGAGCCGCGTTGATCCCGAACTCCGAAGCGGGTCATGAAATCGAAAAGCCCTGTCGCGAGCCCATCGTGGGTAGGGCGCGTCACTCCGTGCGCGCCGCGCCTGCCACCAGCGCGTGCAAAATTTCCCCGGCGTCGCCTTCCCGACCCGCTGCCGATCAAGACTTTGCTCGAGTTTCCCGTCTGCGCAAGGCAATCACGACCGCCGTGCAGGCGGTCCACGTCGGCAGGTCATCCAGCACCGGAACCAGTTCCACCACAAACGTGGGCAGCAGCAAGACGTGGAAACCGATGACGCGGCAGATCAGCAGCATGGCGAGGCAATCCAAAGCCTGATCCAAGCCGAGCCAGCCAACGGCATTCAGCAGCAATTGCAAGCCATCCACCGCTGCGGCGATGGCCAGCGCGAGAATCATGCGGGACCGGGTGAGCGGTGGCGCGGGGAACAGGGAACGGAATTTCTCCGGCAGATTCATGCCGCCATGGTAGCCCGCTTCCCGCGGTTTAAATACGAAAAAATTTCCACTCATAATGCCAACTAGCCAAAAAATGCCAAGTAATCCGCAATCGCGGGCAAGCCGGAAACCCCTCATTGGCCGATGGTTATCGCATGGTAACCAGATTGCATCACCGGTGGTTTCGCGGCCGCCTTGTCGTTCTCGCTTGTCTCCTGCTGCCCGCGCTGCTGTTCGCGGCCGACAAGTTGAGCAACGCGGATTGCCTTGACTGCCACACCGACCCGGCGAACAAGCGTAGCGTCAACGGCCAATCGGTGCCCATGGCCCTCTTCCCCACCAACGGCTTCGCCAAATCGGTCCACAGCGGCCTGGATTGCATCGACTGTCACGACGGCATCAAGGAAATGGTGCATGACAAGAATGTGCCCGCGCCGAACTGCACCGGTTGCCACGACAAGGAGGGCAAGGATTATGCCACCAGCATTCACGGCATGAGCCACGCCATGGGGGCCTCCGGCGCGGCCCAATGCTGGGATTGCCACGGATCGCATGAGATCGTGCCCGTGAAAAGTGGCGACTCGCCCGTGTTCAAAATGAATCTGCCGCTGACCTGCGCCAAATGTCACAGCAACACCAATCTCACCAAGGAATATCAGATCGAATTTCCCGAGGCCGCCTCGCAATACATGGACAGCATCCATGGCCGGGCGCTGCTGAAGATGGGACTGATTGTGGCCCCCTCCTGCAACGACTGTCACGGCGCGCACAAGATCAAGCGCAGCATCGACCGCGACTCACCGATTAACCATGCCAACGTGGCCAAGACCTGCGGCAAATGCCATGTCGGCGTGGAAGCCACTTATAACCAGAGCGTTCACGGCCAGTTGCTCGCCAAGGGCGACGCGCGCGGCCCCGTGTGCATTGACTGCCACAGCGCCCATGAGATTTCCAATCCCGAAGGCAACAAGTTCAAGGCGCTCAGCGACCAGCGCTGCGGCAAATGCCATGCAGACCGCCTGGAACACTACCGGGAGACGTATCACGGCAAGGCCATGCTGCTGGGCAAGCCCAACACGGCGCCCGACGTGGCCGCGTGCTTTGACTGCCATGGCTTCCATGACGTGCAGCCCATCTCCAACCCGGCCTCGCATCTGTCCACCAACAATATCCTGGCCACCTGCCAGAAATGCCATCCCACCGCCACCGCCAAATTCACCGAGTACAAGCCCCACGCCAATCCGCTCGACCAGAAGAATTATCCGCTCTTCCACCTGGTGTTCCTGGCCATGACCGGCCTGCTCATTGGCACGTTCAGCTTCTTTGGCCTGCACACCCTCGCCTGGCTGGTGCGCGCGGTGTGGCTCTATTTGCACGACTCCAAGACCTTCCGCGAGGCCAAGGTCAAAACCCAGGAGGGCGATGAATGGTTCACGCGCTTTGTGCCCTTTGAACGCCTGCTGCATTTCATGGTCGTGACCAGCTTCCTCACGCTGGTGATCACCGGCATGCCCCTGAAATTCTATTACACCGATTGGGCCAAGTTCATCTTCAACGTCATTGGCGGACCCGACACCGCCCGCGCGTTGCACCGGCTGGGGGCCATCGTCACGTTCATTTATTTCGCCCTCCACCTCGGCTCGCTGGCCGTCAAGTCCTGGAAAGGCCGGGGCCAGATGCGCAATCCCGCGACCGGCAAACTGGAAATCAAGCGGCTGTTCGACGTGCTCTTCGGGCCCGACTCCATGGTGCCCACCTGGCAGGATGCCAGGGACCTCATTGACCACAACAAATGGTTCTTCGGCCAGGGGCCCAAGCCGCAATTTGACCGCTGGACCTATTGGGAGAAGTTCGATTACTTCGCCGTGTTCTGGGGCGTGGCCATCATCGGCCTGTCCGGCCTCGTCATGTGGTTCCCGGAATTCTTCACCCGCTTCCTGCCGGGTTGGGTGATCAACGTCGCGCTGATCCTGCACTCCGATGAGGCGTTGCTGGCGGCGGGATTCATTTTCTCAATCCACTTCTTCAACACGCATTTCCGGATTGAGAAATTCCCCATGGACACCGTGATTTTCTCCGGCCGGGTCTCCAAGGCCGAGATGCTGCACGAGCGCCGGCGCTGGTACGACCGGCTGGTCAAGGCCGGCAAGCTGGATGACTTCCGCGTGCGCGACGAATGGTTCCGCTGGAAGAACATTGCCAAGTCCTTTGGCTACCTGTTCTTTGGCGTGGGCCTCATCCTGCTCGGGCTCATCATTTACGCCATGGTGTCACGCCTCTTGCACTGAGCAGACCCGGTGGCAGTGGTCGCGCGGCGGCCACGCCCGCCCCCGGAAACGCGCCGGGCGCCGGGTTCCGCGGAGCCCGGCACCCGGTCATCCGGCCAAGACCGGCCGGGTGAAAAACCATGTTTTTGGCATGAAAAATGAATAATTCCAGCCAGCTAATGAGCTTGTTTTAGGAAATTTACGTTGCATTAGCCGGGTTATCTTGTCAGCATCGGTTTAATCTTATGGCAAGACCGGAACCAAAAGACATTTATCCGCTGCTGCATTTCGCCGAGGATTTTGCCAGCCGGGTAAGGCGGAATCATGAAATCCGCTACTGTTTTGTCATCGGTGCCGGTGCCTCCAGATCCTCCGGCATCCCCACCGGGGCGGCGCTGGTGGATGAATGGCTGCGTTTGCGGTTTGAGCAGGATTGTCCCAAGGCCAGCCGCGACGACATCAAGCCGTGGGCCGAAGACACTTTCAAGCGCTGGGATAATTTCACCTGGGACACCCGCGCGGCGTTCTATGGCCGGATTTACGAGTGGTACCATCTCGATGATGCCAATGGCCAGGACGCCTTGCGCCAGTTGACCCACGGCAAATCCCCCTCGTTTGGCTACGCCGTGCTCGCCAGGATTCTCGCGAACACCAATCACAAGGTCGTGCTCACGACCAATTTTGACAATCTCGTCCGCGATGCCATCCAGTTGCACGTGCCCGGCGAAGTGCCGTATATCGGGCATGGGCGGGAGGACGCCAAGTTTCTGGCCGGGCATGCGAACCGCATCCGCATTGCCAAGCTGCATGGGGATATTGACCGGAAAAATTATCAGCCCCGGCCGGACATCGGGACCCTGCATGAAGTCTGGGGCGAGGCGTTGCGCGGGATTTTCATGTACTACACGCCGATCTTCATCGGCTACGGCGGCAACGACCCCTGCGTCATGGAGTTCATCCATGAACAGATGACCATCAACCAGTTTCGCGCCCGGCCCATCTGGGCCTACCGGGTGGACCCGGAATCCCAGGCCAGCGCGGGCGAGGATGACCCGGTGCGGCCCGGTTGGCCGGCGGGCAATGCCATCCAGAAATTCATGGAGCAACACGGCGGGTTCTGGCTGCCGATTCCAGGCTTTGACGAATTGATGATGCTGTTGGGGAATGCCCTGGATTACGGCAACCAGGCGGCGTTGATTCGCGGGGAGGCGGACCGGCTGGCGCAGAATTATGAGCGCAGCCTGGCCGAGACGGCCAAGTCCCTGCGCCAGATTCGCTGCCGGGGCTGGTGTCCGCAACTGCCCGATCTGGCGGATGTGGCGGAACAGAAATTACTGGGCCAGGAAAAAGGCCGGACATGGAATGACTGGCGCGTGGCCTTGGAAGCCGCGCCCCTGCGCGCGGAGCGAAGGCGCCTGTTGGAGGAGGCCATCCGGGACCTCAAGTCCAACCCCGAATTGAAGGCGTATTATGCCGCGTTCCTGGCCGAGGAAATGCCGTTTGCGTCCGAGGTGGACACCCTCATGCAGGAAGCCAAGGTCCAGACCGAACGATCCTTGGGGGCGGAATCGACCGCCATGAGCACGTTCCTGCATCATTTGGCCACCATTCATGAATTGCGCGGCCAGGCGGCGGCCTGCCTCAAGATCGCCTCGGAAGTGTTCCGCCGGCGCAAAATCATGCTGGGGGAGGAACATCCCGACACGCTCAAGACTTCGCATTTGATTGCCAACGCGCTGTCGGATCAGGGGAACTATGTGGCGGCGGAAAAGCGGCATCGCCAGGTATTGGAGATTCGCGAACGCACCCTCGGCAATGAACATTGGGACACGTTGAGCAGCGCCAACAATCTGGCCAACGCCCTGTCGGATCAAGGCAACCACGCGCAAGCGGAGGAGTTGCACCGCCGGGTGCTGGAGGTCCGCGAACGCACCCTGGGCCGGGAACACCCGGACACCCTCAAAAGCATCAACAATCTGGCCAACGCCCTGTCCGGCCAGGGCAATTATGCCGAGGCCCAGAAACTGTTTCTGCGCGTCCTGGAAGCGCGCGAGCGCACGCTGGGCCGCGAACATCCGGATACCTTCAGCAGCCTCAACAACCTGGCCAACGTGTTTTTCGACCAGGGCAACCACGCCGAGGCCGAGCGGTTATACCGCCAGACCCTGGAGTTCCAGGAACGCACCCTGGGACCGGAGCATCCCGACACCCTGGGCAGCCTCAACAATCTCGCCCTCGCGCTCACCAAGCAAGGCAATTATGCCGCCGCCGGGCAATTGCATCGCCGGATCCTGGAGGTTTACGAGCGCACCCTGGGCAAGGATCATCCGAACACCCAGCGCACCCGCCGCAATCTGGCCCAGGCCCAGGCCAAACAGCAGGAGCAGCAGGTGGAGCAACAGCAAGCGGCCCTGCGGGAGCAACAGCAACCGCAGGAACCCGCCGCGGAAGAACCCGTCAGCCAGGAACAGCCGGAACAACAGGAACAAGGCGAACAGCAGGAACAAGGCGAACAGCAGCAACAAGGCGAAACCTCCAGCACGCAGTAACATGGGGCGGAGGCTGATGCGGCGGCGGCAAATGGAACGCGTGAACGCAATTGTCAAATAACATTGTGACCTGACCCAGACCTGATGCCATTGCTTACTCAACTTGCATCAACACCCACATCGTTTATAAGAATCGCAAGAAACCTGGGGCTTGCATCTAAAATCGGCTGGTCCCTGATGGGCAGACGCGCCTATTTATTTATGGGTCCGAGGCTCCTCCAAACAGAAATCACCAATTCCCCGGCAATCGGCAACCGGCAACCGGCAACCGGCAATTCTTTATCCCGAAGGGATTAAATCATTCAGCCCGGCGTTGCCGCGACGAAGGAGCGGCTACGCTGGGTAAGCCGCGCAAATCCCCTCAACTCTGAAAGAGTTGAATCCCACCCCCGCCTGATCTCACGCCCGCGCTTTCCGCCCTGCGGCAAGATTCACATTACTGGAGTTGCTCGTGGTCATGGCCACCATCGGCCTTTTGGCAGCGCCACCCCCAACCAAAACACCCGACACCATGAACCCCACATCCGATCCAGTATCCCAGCAACCCGTCACCATCGAGGCGCCAGCCGCCCCGGACCCGCGCATAATTCTGCTAAACTTTTCCGCCCGTCCGCCGATATGCCAGTTGGATTGGTCCATGATAATTAGCCGCCGCGGTTGGCCGGCTTGAGTTTGCAGCCGCAAACGGTGGTTTAATTCAAGCGAATGTGTAGCAAACCGATTGACATATTATGAGCATTGAGACAAAAGCGGCAGGCCGGTTGAATGGCAAATATCTGACATTCAATTTACAGGTCGAATCCTATGGCATTGATGTGCTGAAAGTGCGCGAGATCATCCGGCTCACCACCATCACTGCCGTGCCCCAAATGCCACGCCATATTCGCGGCGTCATCAACCTCCGTGGCAAGATCATCCCCGTGATGGATTTGCGCGTGCGGTTTGAGTTTGCCTCCGCCACCAACAACGAACAGACCTGCATCATCGTCGTCCAGGTCAAGCTGCCGGACGGCAAAGCCACCCAGATGGGCCTGGTCGTGGATGGGGTCGAGGAAGTGATCAATATAGCCGATAGCGACATCGAGGAAACCCCGAGCTTTGGCGGGCAGATTTGCACGGATTACATCATTGGCATCGCCAAGGTCAAGGGGCAGGTCAAAACATTGCTGGATATCGACGGGATTGTGGGGGCCGACACCTTGCGCAGTCTCCGGAGCCTGGCCGCCACGCCGGCCAAATAGCCGGTGGCACCGCCTGCCGGATTTAACCCGTCGTGGCGTGGTGCATCTGTCTTAGCCTGGAAATGACCTTGTGAAATCAGCCAGACCATTGCCAACGAATGTGCCGCAGGTTTTCCCCTCTGCGGGCGCACCGGCGGCCAAACCGGCCGGCCGATTTTTCTCTCAAACGCGTTCGAGTCATTACCCGGATTATCTTTTGTTGCGGTTGTTAACCGCCCTCCCCAAACGCTACCAATTATCCGGCTTGGAGCGGCATCGCCGGCGAACGATCAAACGCATTATGAAACTCAAACCCCTATTCAAGTACTTGCTGGTGTGTCTGGCCGGTCTCCCGCAGCTGGTCAAAAGCGCGGAATCGCTGGATCCGGCCCTGCAAACCAAGGTGGATGCCCAGATCAAACTCATCCAGGCATGGGCGGCGGATCCGGTGGTCGTCAATGCGGTCAAGGCCCAAAACGCCAATCCCCCGGCGGATTACCTCGCCATGACACAGGATAAATGGAAGGAGTTGAGCAAATTGGATCCCTTTGTCCGTTCCTTCGATAGAAATGACGCCGGAGCCTTGCTCAAAAGCCGCAAAACCGATGCGATCATTCGGGCCTTTTTGTCCGATGCCGAGGGTCGAAAAGTGGCCTTCACCACCAAAACCCTGGCCTGGTCGCACAAGGATGACCCTAAACACTTGGTCCCCATGTCCGGCAAAGTTTGGCAGGGGCCCAGGGAGCAGGACAAGGTCAGCGGCTTGGAACAAATCCAGGTCGCCGTGCCGGTTTTCGACGGCGATAAACCCATCGGATCGTTGGTGGTCGGAATGAGCGTCGCCAAGTTGTAAATCACTTCCCCCCAAGTTGGCATGGCACATCAAGCAACCAGCATTCCCCGGCAACTCCTGCTGTTTCTCAGTCTGGCCTTGGTGGCCAGCCTGGCCGCCGGTGCCTGCTATTACGTCACCAGCAACCAGAGCCTCGCGCGAGCCGACGCCCTGACCACCGCCACGATGGCCCGGCTCGACCACAGCTATGATTTGTTGCAGCGGATTTCCGGCGACCAAAACAACCTCCTGCAACTATTGCGGCTGGAAGACCCCGATGCCATCGACCAAGCCGCGCAAACCCTCGCCGCCAGCCAGGCGCAATCCCTTACCTTGCTGGCCGATGGTGGCAGCGCCATGACCGGAATGGCCGGCAAGTTCAAGCAACTGATCGCGGGGGAAAAAAGCACCGTTGATCTCTTCTTGAAAGGGCAGAACGCCATGGCCTACGACCAATTCCTG
>Ga0302281_10001324_pt1 | contig 17941 bp, 6 predicted proteins | sample III_Fen_E1_2_FD_198762 | JGI IMG/M metagenome (GOLD analysis project Ga0302281, IMG submission 198762) | Peat permafrost microbial communities from Stordalen Mire near Abisko, Sweden - III_Fen_E1_2 | ecosystem: Environmental > Terrestrial > Soil > Wetlands > Permafrost | place: Sweden: Abisko...
TTGAAACCTTGAATGTTGACTACGTGGCCAATCTTAATGCTGCTCCTGCGTTTGTTGTAAATATGGAAGTAAGGTTAGCTGGAGGCAGTAATCAAGTGATCCCTATTAGTTTTGATGTCAACTACACATAACGTAGTTCATAGTAGAATAAAAGTATGGAAAAGTCTTGCTTAAATTGTGGTGTTATATTCGAAAAACATTACAATGCTAAATTCTGTTCTAGCAAGTGTAAGGATGCTAAGTGGCAATCCGAACACTGGGACCAAGTGCTAAAAGCAGGCGAAAAATATAGAAAAAGTGATAAAGGTCAAAAGAATATCTTAAGTCGTAGAGAAGATGACCTGGAGCGCTTTAAAGAATGGAAAAAAGCTAATCCAAACAACGACAAAGAATATTACGAAACTCACAAGAATACAGAAAAGTTTAAAAAGAGACATAATTTTCATGAGGCCAATAGAAGGGCCGCAAAGCTAAATGCAACCCCTAAATGGTTAACTACAGAACAAAAACAACAGATTAAAAATATTTACAATGATTGTCCTACTGGTTTTCACGTAGATCACATAGTTCCACTTCAAGGTCAAGAGGTGAAAGGTCTACATGTACCCTGGAATCTACAAGCGCTTCCTGAGAAGTTAAATCTAATAAAAGGCAATAAGGTCATATAATGGCGTCTCAAATAAATATTCAGAGTTACAATCAGTTTCTCGGAAGTATGATTAGGTCAATCATAGCTAATACGCCTCTGAATGATATCAACCAAGGTTCCGTACTTCTCACTATTCTTGAAGCGGCGGCATCCAACGATTTCGAAAACAACACCGCAATCTTAAGCCTGTTAAACCTTCTTGATATTCAAACTGTTTCTGACAGCGACCTTGACAACAGAGCAGCTGATTACGGCCTAACTCGTCTTGCAGCAATGCAGGCGTCAGGTAACGTTAGTTTTTTCAATAATAGTATTACCAAACAAAGCACCAGTCTATACGTTATTAAACCTGCCCCGATCGCCGGACAGACAGTTATTTACGTAAACAATACTACGGGGTGGGCTAACAGCGGAACGCTCTACGTCGGCAGGGGGACAGCAAACTTTGAAGGTCCTATAGCTTATAGCTCAATCACAACCTTTGCAACCTACTCTCAGGTTAATCTATCTTCCGCTTTGCAGAATAACCACTTAATCTCTGACAGCGTAGTTAATGCTCAAGGCCAACCAGACAGACTAATCGCAGCAGGTACCACTATCAGTATCCCTGCCAACAATCAAACTCCTGAGATTGACTACATTACACTAAGAGATGCAGTTCTTCCAGCAGGAGAAACAGTAGTTAGTAACGTAGCAGTAATAGCTCTAATCGCTGGTTCAATCGGCAATGCCCCTATCAACACTATCACCCAGTTCCAAACCGCTCCTTTTACAGGAGCAGCAGTATCTAATACGTCTGCTTTGACTGGCGGTACAGACGTTGAAACAGACCAAGACCTAAGAGACAGAATTCAGTCTTACACCAACACGCTAGCAAGAGGTACAGAGGCAGCAATCCTAGCTGCTGTTATCAACGTATCTGATTCTAGCGATAACAACACTGTAGTTTCAGCGGTTATGACTGAACCACCAAGTATCGGTCAACCATCCATTTTATATATCGACAATGGCTCAGGATTTCAACCTTCGTATGCGGGACAATCAGTCGACACGTTGTTGACAAATGCTACAGGTAAAGAACAGTTCTTACAACTAGCGAATTACCCAGTAACTAGACCTCAAGTAGTAAACACTGGAATAGGTCCATTCACCTTAATCGACGGGTCCTTCCTCGGCGTCTCTGTAGACGGCATAGAAGAGATCGTATATTTCCATTCAACAGATTTCGTTAATATTTCTGCAGCTCAGGTTGCTGAAATCGTAGTCGCTATCAATAATCAAGCAAAGTTATTTAGCGCTAGATTAACAAACAATTCAGCGAACATCTTAATATACCCAGATGCATTCAATGCAGAGACAATACAAGTAACAGCAGAACTTACTACAGATGACCCATCACTGTACGCAAACTCATTACTTCAATTCCCTACATCTCAATTTTCATTCATTGAATTGTTTCAAAACAATACTAGACTTAGAGAGCGTACCATATCCGCTCAATTAGAGACTGCACCATTTGGATCATGGAACGTAAGTGCTCCAGGAGATCTTACAATCTCTGTGGACAACACTCCTCAACAAGACAGAACCTTTAGCTTAAATCTTTTCCCTGGAGCATCTAGCTTCACTACATTAACGCTCAATGAATGGGTTGCGGCATTCAACAACCAGTTCGCAGGATTGACAGCTACGGCTACAGCCGCACAAACAATGCAGTTAAGTTCAAATCAAAGTGGAGCTAACTCGTCATTAAACGTAGCAGGCGGAACATTGTTAGCAAGTTTATTCCCTACTCAACCAACTACCTCAGTTGGTCAAAGTAGTGGTTTTATCTTAAACAGACAGACAGGAAACTTGGAGATCTTAACTACTATTAAACCCGGTGACAACATCACTGCGGGAATCGTAGATGCAAGAGGCTTCGTTAATTCAACTGTAACAACAAGCGGAACATACGATGTTTCTACAGATTCTTTTGGTCGTGCAGCTCAATTAGTTGTAGTCGCTGACTCTACTTTTTGTACTCAGCGCGCTGAAAACATTCCAATTGGATCTACTATTACGATTAGTAATCCTAGCGGCAACGTAATGAGAATCATGTCAAGTACCTTGACTGCTTTTCCTTTCTTAATGCCTGGTGATTTCATATACATTACACAAAGAACCTCAGCATGGTTGAGTTCTAACAACACCGGTTTATTTAAGGTTATCGATAAAGGTTTCCACACAACAGCAGGCACAGATACATACGTTGACGTGCTTAATGCTGGTAACTTAGCAACTCCTAGTATTACTCCTCAAACTGTAACTGTAGTAGATCCAGCAGATATACAATCATTTACAACCGATGGATACCCACAAGTATGGCTCGGTACATTCACCACGAACCCACCGATTGCTACTTTAACTAATATCGTAGATTCATTGAATAATAACCTCATCAATGTAGTTGCTTCTATATATCAATCTAATTCAGTCAAGTTGACTTCAACTACTGAAAATGGAGGATCTATAGCGATACCTGTAGTTATGGGTACCTCCGCTGTTGCCCTATTCACATCTACATCGACTGCTCAATTTGGTAACCCACCACTCATTGCAGCAATAGTATCTAGCAAAAGTTTATTAACGCACTTTAAGATTGATCCACCAACCAATAAAAATACTTGGTTGAACAGACAAGTATTTGATGACTCAAAGGGATCTCTCACTGCGAACGCTATTCCTAGCGCACCTCCTTACTCAGATCCTTATAGTGAGACACTACAATCTACCGGTGAACTTAATACTACTCACGTTGATTACAGCAGCATCATCTCTTTCACTGATGGTAACAACAGGAAGCAATTAAGAAGTATTGCTGCCTTCTTACCTAGTGATAGCGTAGGTACTCAAGAAGCTTTAGCAAGAACTAGTCTTGACAATATTACAGGCGATCAGTTTGAGATTGTTAGACCATTGCAACTCTCTGCATCTGATTCAGTTGCCGTAGTAATAGACCAAAATCCACAAACTAATACTATCAACATTCCACTAGCTAGAACAGGTCAAATCAATTCAGGTGATCCAGGTGGCGGTGGTTCATTCATACCTACTACTACAGAATTTTCTGCTAATGACTACGACAATCAACCAGGTATCGATTTCTCAAATCAAAACACTTGGAGCACAACCTTAAACAAGACTAACTTCAATGACTATGCAGTATGGTTCACAGCTAGAAACTGGTACTCTTCTGGTGGAGTTGGATCTGGCAACGGGGCAATGATTGTTAGAGCGGCTGACTTCGGTCCTAACGGTAACTTCTTGCGTTTCAACATGCAGTATCCGACAATACCAAATCAAGCTGCAACTACATCGTTTGTGAACACTCCATCGTTTACAACCTTCTCCTACTTTTTCGGTTCAGGAGCAGCAAGACCTACAGCCTTGATTGCAACAGACACAATCACCGTTAAAGGCCCTTATCCTAATGCAGCTACTAACTTTCCTAACGGTACTGTTTCTAGCGGCAATTACTACGACTATACATTCAGTGCTGGTAATTTCAGCTCTGTTGTAGTAGGTGATGTAATCAGTGTTACATCTTCATCTGGCGTATCTAACGCTAACAGCGGTCAATTCAGCGTACAGAATGTTAGTGGAAACACTATTCGTGTAATGAATTCTATCGCCTCTGTTACAGGAGTTGGAAATCCAGAAGTAGATACAATTACAACTGTAGGCGACATACTTGGTACTCCTACATCTTACGGCTTTACTGCTGTAGCTGATACCTCAGGTTCACTCAACGGAACATACTTCTTAATTTACAATACAGCAGGTTCTGTCGCTGTATGGATCAATGAAAATGGTACAGCGGGACCTCCAAGTGTAGGAGCTAATGCTTACTTAATGGTTGGCACTATCTTACCTAATGACACCGCTACAACTGTGGCCGGTAAGATCGCAGTAGCCATCAATCAAAATAGTTCATTCGTAGCTACAGTTAGTGGATCTGGTCTACTAATCACAAACGTTCAAAATGGTGTACTACCTATCGCTGACGTAGGTACATCTGGATTTTCAATTACACCACCAGGCGGCGGACCTCTAGCTACAGCATCTACTTATGCTATCTTAGGTGCATCAACTGTAACCAATACTGGCTTTAGCGTTCTTACTGGAGACCTCGGCTTATCTCCTGGAACTTCTATTACTGGTTTCCCACCTGGAACTTATTCTGGTACAGAAAACATCGCGAACACTGCAGCATCTACGGCACAAGCGCAAGCGCTTTCAGCATATAACACTTTTGCAGCAATGTCAGCTACTTCTATCAGTTCAGTCTTAGATGGTCAAACCCTTACTCCTGGCGTATACAAGGAGACAATAGGAACATTTAACTTGGCGACGTCTGGACCAGGTACGCTTACATTAAATGGCGCAGGAACCTACGTGTTTCAATGCGCTAGTACGCTTGTTACCGGTGCCGGTGGAATACCTACAATCACCTTAACTGGCGGAGCTACAGCAGCAAATGTATACTGGATCGTTGGCTCTTCAGCCACCATCAATTCAGGTAGTGCTGGTACCTTCCAAGGTAACATTATAGCTCAAGCCTCTATTACCGACACAATCGGCGGAACAGTGAACGGTAGCTTGATTGCTCTTACGGGTGCTGTAACATTAAGTGCAGCAGCTAACGTAGTAGCTCAACCTGGCAACAGTGGTCCTGTAGGCCAAACTGGAACAAACAACGATTCATTGACTGGTAAATATTTCATCATATACGACAATGGTGGTCCAGTATCAATCTGGTTCGATATTGGTAACCAAGGAATATCGGAGCCATACGATGGAGCATACAGATCAATCAGAGTATCTACTTTAACTGCAGGAGCTAGTGCAAACACAGTAGCTTTAGCAATTCAAGCAGCAGTAACAGGTGACGCTTCATTTGGAACTCCAGCAGTTTCAACTAATGTAGTTACTATTACAAATACTTTCAACGGCAATGTTCCTGCTGGAAACGCTGGAACCTCTGGCTTTACAGTTTCATCTGTTGCTGGTTCATCAGCTACTCCAGAAGTTATAAACAATCCTGTTGGTCTAAGCATATTCCCACTTACAGGTGTTTCAACTTTAAACATCTCTACCACGATCAACAACAGTACCTTAATGTCTGCTACCCCAGTAGGCAATAGTGCTCTCACTATCTCGCTTGCTACACAAGAAGAGACTGCGGCCACATTAGCTTATGGATACACTCCAGGAAATAGTTACATTGGAATGTACGACGGCGTTAATTGGGTTAAGACATTTGAAAATCCAAACCCTAACTTTACAATGAAGATGCCGTTCGTTCTACAAGGCGCACAACCATCTATATATTCAATGGATACAGCACCTAACTACAATGTAGCGACTAACGGTGAATTATTCAAACTCATTCCAGTAACTGTACAAAACTTATACCATCAGTTTACACAGCCAGCTCTTTCACAATTACCTATCGTTGCCACAGTTGACATTGCTGATGATAGAAAAAATGTTCAGATACAATCAAAGCAACTTGGTTCTGCTGGTGCAGTAGAAGTTCTTGGTGGTACAGGTAACCAATCAAAGATGTACATTCAAACTCCAGCTATCGTTGAAACAGACGGAAGTGGAAGTTACTTAACAGTTCAGGTGCCAGCCTTCCCAGATACATTCAGCGTGGGTGACACAGTTCTATTAGAAAACACTGCAGGAGTAGCAAGACTTAACCGTCTACAGTCATCAGACACTATTACCACAGTAAACTTAAACCCTGTTACAAATGCCATTGAATACGAGTACAACCCTAAGAGCGTAGGTATAGTTTCTGGAACTGCATTCACTATAACTGATGTAGGATCAACATACTCTCCAGCTTGGCCTGCTGGTTTCGTTTGGAGATGGACAGCTACCGGCTCAGGAATTAATTTCTCTACAGTGAATCCAGGCGACCTTCTTTATGCATTCGGTACAACCGGTTGGTCTCAGCAGAATTTAGCTAAACCATCTGGCGATGGAGTAGTTTCAGGTCTTCCAATCGTTGCCGTAAACATTGGTTCTAACTATGTTGATGTTATAAATCCTTTTGGCGTTGCTATGTCTTCAACAACTGTTGGAGCCGGAACAGTTCAAATCTGTCCAACACCGATCATCCAATGGACATTAGCGCACGCAGCTTACGTCCCAGTAGCTACATTAAGCCGTACATCTAACGTTGTGACAGTGTTTACATCAACTCCGCACTTCCTAAATAGTGGAGATACTATTGACCTACGTGATAGCACTAACATACCAGATGGAGTTTACACAGTTACAGTCGTAGGACCTACTCAGTTAACGTTCTCTCTATCAGGATCAAATTTCACTGAAACTCCTACATACGCTTCATTGATTCAGTCTACATTGACTCAGAGTCGTTATAGAATCCAATCTCTTGGCTTCAACAACTTAATGAGATTGAATTGTCAAAATGGACAATCACCGAGCTTCGTGGATTGCGGCGTTGCTGTAGATGACTACATATCTTTAAGTGGAACTACATTTGCTTCTAACAATAACGGACTATTCAGAGTATTAGCTGTTGATAACAACTCTATTATCTTCTTGAATTCATCTGGTACAGATCAATTGAACACATTGAGACCAATGAATAACCAAGGTGTGGATGTAGTATTTACTACAAACACTAATACCATCACTGGTGTTACTGGTGCATTCAAGTATATACAAGTTGGAGATTGGGTAAAGAAACTAGCTGACCCTGAAACATATTTCTTACAAGTTTTAAGTTTAAATAACTCTAATCCTGCTCTAGCTACTCAAATCACTTTAGGTGGTAACTATGCAGGAACAAGTGAAACAACAGTGGGCGTGATCTATAGAGAATCAACAGATTACGATCAAGGTGTGTTCTTAAATAGTGCTAACGATATTGCTATTTACGAAGGTGACTCCGTAACAGTTGGCGACACACTATTCGTACAGAATATAGTTGAAGCAGGTTGGTTTAATATTAACAATACAGGTAACTTTAATATCGTTGAATACGGTACAGAATCTAACTACAGACCGTTCTTAAGAGTTATTAACTCTGCTGCAGTAGTTTCAAACACTGGTGACCTATCTGTTAGTTCAGATGGTTTCTACATAATAGAAAGTCTTGCTAATAAGTTCTATACTATAAGAGAAGTGAAGTATGCAGCATTAGATGGCGTCAACAGCAATCTAAGAGACATATTCATAACTCCGTATAGCAGAGACTATAAATTCACTCCTGCAAATAACTCTAGCATAACTCACTTAGGTAAGTTAGGTTACAGTAACAACGTTGTAATAGGTACAGATGGATACACATACTATACAGGGTTGCTACAAAAAGTTCAACGCATAGTTGACGGCTTTGAGCCAGATGCTGCAGATTTCCCAGGACAAAGAGCTGTAGGAAGTGCGATTGAAACATTGCCTCCATTGCCGTTCCAAGTTAATCTTGCCCTCACTGTGATCACAAATGCCGGTGTTAACTTAGGCGATGTTTCAAACAGCATTCAATCTACTATCATTAACTACATTGATGGCTTAGCTGTTGGAGCTCCTATTGTTATGTCACAGATCATAGCTGACATTCAGCCTATCACTGGAGTTGCTTCGGTTGTGTTCACTAATCCTGTACCAAGTACACAAAGTATAACCTTAGCAAGTAACGAGAAAGCAATAATAAGCCCTAACAACATAAGCTTGTCATAATATGAATAACCAAGATAAAATCGATCAACTTCATGATCTGATGCCAGCGCACTATAACACTAGGACTAATCCTAACTGGTTGGCGCTAATTACCGCTCTTGGCGCATCTGATAATAATATAGTTGACCTGTTGGTAGAAGTAAAGAAGCAGTTTTTTCTTAAAACAGCTTACGCACCATACCTAGACAATCTCGCTGCTAATGACGGAGTTCAAAGACCTGCCGGAGTAGGCATGGATGATACTACGTTTAAAAAATTCATACCGATAATGGCTTATCAACCTAAGCAAGTTAAGTTGATCGTCGATCAGCTGCTTAATATCTTTTTTGCTAAAGAAACTACTACTGCCTACGTTGAATCAGGACAACCGTCTCCATATAATTTACAGAGCGGCTGGGAACTTGAATACACTGTTGACGGCATATATGACGAATTAATACATTTCAATGCAGCCGACTTTACTGATATAAATGCAGCAACAGCCCAAGAAGTTGCAGCAGTTATCAATAGGCAGGCTCAGCATAGCTTTGCCGAAAACTACTACGACAATGGTGCGAAAAACTTCTATGTAAAAATCTTCACCAACACAGTAGGTTCAAAAGGATCTATACAGCTGGTTGGCGGACGAGCGAACATAGCCCTTCAATTCAATGGCTTCGTAACTGGTGCCGGCAACGGATCAAATACTCAGTGGACTATTACTAAAGTTGGTGAGAAAGTTACTTATCAAAATACAGGTGGAACTCTTCCAGGACTAAACATGTTGCAGGTAGGCGATATTTTGATATCTCTTTTACCAGGTAATTCTGGTTATTTTCCTATCACTGGTATCAACTTAGGAAACAATTCGTTCACTATTACAAATCTATTTGCAACACCTGGTACATATACTCAGACAGATGACACACAGACTAAGTTCTTTACGCCAAACAAGTATGTAGTATATACGCAGAACAATCGCGCAGTAACGTGGGAAGTAACTCCTGGTGAAGTTATTGTTGAGATGCCCGCTACCCCGCCAGTAGTTAAGAGATCCTTGATAGGTGCTGCTCACATCAACGGTTCAGAGAGTTTAGTTACTACAACCAATTCTCCTACTTCTATTACCGTTGCCGACGCCTCTCAGTTTCCCATGACTGGAACCTTTTGGCTTCAGGAAGTTGAAGAAATTCAAACTAGATATATAACCCCTACCCAAGACACTTTAGCTTTAACAACCTTTAACACAAGATTTCAAGGTAGACCTATCGAGTATACGTACTCTAATAGGTTGGTTTTAGCAACTACCGGTACTACTACCGTAGGCAGTAACCAGATTACAAACGTAGGTTCAACAGTAGGTCTAGAAGTTGGTAACGGCGTATTTATGCCTGGTGTGCCTTCATATGCCTTAATAACGAACATTTTAGGTAGTACGGTTACAGTTGATTTTCCAGCTACAGCAAGTAATATTAACGTTGGAGTTCAGTTCGCTGGAAATACCTTAAACAACATAACGCCTGATTTACCGGCATTAGCTACTCTAGATGAAAACACTTTAACCTCTCTAGTTAGATCTGGCGACGTTGTTACTGCAACAACATCTGCTAATCATGATTATAAAGTGGGCGACATAGTTTCTATATATAATGCAAGCGGCGTCCTTAGTCAAACCTCTACAGCAACATTGACCACTGGAACTCCTACTCTCACCGGTGTTTCGCCTCTAGGGACTGTTTCTAAAGGTGAAACAATAGTGGGAACAAATATTCCACTTGGAACCTTGGTAGATAGTATAGTTGGAAGTACAGTAACAATGACTCAGAATGCAACAGGTAGTGGCTCTGAAACTATCACGTTCAATGAAGATTTAAATGGAAGCTTTGTAATAACCTCTGTAACCGACAACACTTTTACCTACAACAGTATAGGTTTAAGCGGTACAGCGACTGCACCTGGAACAGCTAGAGTTGATACTATAGGCATGGCACCATCAGGATCGTTGGTTGTAATCACTGCTGCCTTACCTGTTAGCTTCACAAGAATATATGGGCCATACGTATGGGACCTAGCAGCTCCATTCGTACTCTCTGACAATACTGCTAAAATCACTGGTAGCATTCAGGCCGGTAAGACCATTCCTCTATTAAACCTAAGTTCAAATACTATACCGTCAAGCGGCGGTTTCATAGTCTTTGACTATGGACTTGATACTCAAGAGGGACCCGTAAGATACCTGTACGCCCCTAATAGCACTACTTTGGTCCTAGATCCGTCGTACATTTTTCTATACAATCACGCAAACGGTTCGGGCGTAGTATCCATTAACAACAAGGGCCCACACATAATGAGTGGAGTTGGCACTGAATACCCGCCTTATATCACCAACCCAGGGGACGTTAGAGTTACCCTTGAGAAGCTGATAGAATCAGTAGCAAGTGCTGGTATCTTCATAGATTTCTTGGTACGTTACCCAGATCAACTTTATAGTGTGCTTCCAACTTACACAGTAGTGAGTAATTAAGACATGTTGCAGTATAATTTAAGTTAAGGAGACAACTTGGCTGTATTAGGACGCTTACTTATTAGCTCTGCGGAGCGACTAGATCTCCCTGATTTACTAAGTATCGATAGTTACTCAGCAGGGGACTGGAAATACTTCATTGAGACCTTGGTAGGTGAGGACACTCCTTACATTATCAAAGGCTTCGATGTTGCTAATCCAGCTAGTGCAATTGGAACTCAAAATTGCGCTATCAATATCGCTGACTCCGCAATGTACTACCCAGGCTCTGCTGCGGGATCATTTTACTATGGTCTACCAGTCGGAGATCCTAACGCTCAACCATTAGTTCCTGCATTAATTAAAAACGCTACAAATTATGTCTACCTTGTTTTTACAACTATAGGTGCTGCAGCGGATACAAGAGCTTTCTGGGATCCAAACGCTAACGGAGATACCGGCGGCGAGTTCACTCAGGAAGTAAACACTGAATCAGTAATTCAAGTTCAAGTCAACGTATCAACAGGTTCATTCCCAGATAATACAGTTCCAGTCGCAATCATAAAGGTTGGTCCTTCAGTTATCACAAGTATTGAAGACGCAAGACCGATGATGTTCCGTCTCGGTACCGGCGGTATCGATCCTAATCCTGCTAATAGATTTCAATGGCCAGCTTTACCAAGTGCTCAATACGAGCAGATGGAAACCCCAATCACCCTTACTTCCTCATCAGGACCAAATCCATTTCAAGGTGGCGACAAGAATCTCACCTCAATGAAAGAGTGGATGGACGCGGTAATGACGCAGCTTGCCAACCTTGGCGGTTCGCAATACTGGTACGAAGATAACTCTACCTTTAGCTTAATAAATTTATTCAACGATCTCAATATAACTTTCTACTCTAAAGGAAAGTATAAACACAGTTCTTCTGTTCCAGGTGAATTAACACTCACTGAAAATCTAGTAATCAAGAGCACAAACTCACCGCAAGATATCACTATTCAAGCAGGAACTATCGACATTCCTGATGAATATGTTGGGTATATCTCATTAGCAAATACACAACCTGTTAACTCTCTCAATGAAGCAATTCTATGGACTAACGGATCCACTTATCTCAATACTCCTAACGGATCTATTGGATTCTTTTCAGAGTTAAGTGCCGGTGATTGGGTTAGTGCAGTAGGCGATCCAAGCAACTATACATTACAGGTTGAACAATTCTATAGTGGTACAAATGGTACTGGCTCTGTTACTACTGCAGCCAACGCTAAATCAGTATTACTAAGCGGAGCTTATCAAGGATTAACTTCGGTAACATTAGCTACATTTAATCAAGGTATCTATCCAATAAGCGACATACAGATTCAAGCTAGATCTAATCCAGCTATCGCTGAAGCCGGTGGAAACTTCCTTTGGTTAGTTCTACGTAGCGATACGATCGAGGGAATCGGAAGCATAAGTGCTGTTACCGTTTCTGGTACATTAACCGTAACCGATGGTTCAGCTGCTTCTCCAACTGGAACAGTTGCAGAAGTTATTGCAACAGGACATGGTTTAATAGATGGAGATCGTATCACTGTAACTGCCCCTGTGGGACAAGCAGGAACATATACAGTTGAAGTCATCGACGCCAACACATTCTTCTTTAATACAACGGACACTGCTACAGGATCTTTTACTGGTTACTACGGATTATGTACTACAGTGGCTACAGCAACTGAATCTGCTAATAACGGGTTCGAGTCTGGTGAAACCATCATCATCGGTGGAACTACAAACTTTAACGGCGAGTACGTAATCAACTATAGATCTCCAACTCAATTTCAATTTCCAATTGCTGGGCTAGTACCTCCTAGTCCACCAGCAGGAAGTCCAGTTATGGCAACAGCTGCAAGCTATGCAGTTTTAGCTAACTCAACAATCACCAACGTAGGTTCAAGTGTAATCACCGGAAATCTTGGTTTGTATCCTGGAACCTCTGTTACTGGTTTTCCACCAGGGACAGTTTCCGGCACAGAGAATATTGCAAACCCTGCGGCAATGCAAGCTGAGATTGATGCCACAGCAGCTTACACTGATCTATCTACACGTACAGCAACCATAATTCCTTCATCTCTTGACGGTCAAACTCTTAGTGCAGGTGTTTATAAATTTAGTTCTGGTTCAGCTTCATTAGCGACTTCTACAAACGGTACATTGACCTTCAACGGTAGTGCGACTGATATCTTCGTAATACAAACTGCTTCTACCTTAACTACTGGCGCCGGTGGAACTCCAACTATTGCGTTTACAGGTGGAGCATTAGCATCAAATCTATATTGGGCTATCGGTTCTTCTGCAACATTAAATGTTAGTGGAACCGGTACCTTCGAAGGAACTTTGATTGCTCACGCCAGCGTAACAATAGATGGTGGTTCGGTAAACGGTAGCTTGATTGCTCTTAATGGTGCAGTCACTATCAGTGCAGCATCTGCAATTACATTAGGAACATCTGTTGGACCTCCTGCTCCTGAATCAGCTGGTACAGCAACATTAGCTCGCCTTGACGTTCGTTCTGAAGAAGGTATCACTAAGGTTGTTCAAGGTGAAACTATCGACATCGGTGAAGGTGACTCTGATAACATTCAAAGATTCATAGGCATGAGCTCTCTTGCAGAGACATATCCTGATTACTTCACTGGTCCATATAACACTCTTTGGAACCTAGCAAATTATAACTCTTCTATAACCGATAATTTAACAATCCGTAGTGCGAAACTCACTGCGATGATGGCAGACAAAGCGCAAGATAAAACTGTTAAGTATCTATGTAATGCTTCGACTGCGGTTAATACTACAAGCGGTAGCGCACAGCAACTCACTTTCTTACCAGCGAGCAGCACATTAACGATCTTACAACCAGGATCTCCTGGTAACTCAGTAATCAGTTTACCTTCTGGTTCACCCGGAATATCACTATTAACAAATCAATCTGCATACGTTGTAATAAACAGAAATGCCGCTAACACACCTTCTATAGTTGTTGCTAATAATGCTAATGTGCCAATTGATGAAAATGTTATCATTATCGCAAGTAGACTTGGAGACGATAATGTCTACCTATGGAACGGTGCAGAAGTTATAGGCGCTATACCTCTAGTTCCAGGCGGATCATCTCTAATAGCAGTTACTTACTATGATCCTATCAGCACCACTCTTCCAACTGGAAATCCAGTAGTAGAAGATGGTTTCGACGTTCAAGCCGGTGATACGGTATTGTTTTCTAACTTAGGTTCTGGAAACAACGAAATCTACATGGCCAATGGAACTGGTACCCTCATCACAGGATGGACACAACAGTTGCTGTTTAACGGCTTACCTAATCCAAGTAAGGCAGATACAGTTATAGTCAAAAATGGTAACAGTTTCGCAGATCAAGTTGGTATATTTAACGGTACAACTTGGGGCTTTAATAGTTTCGTTAGGTACTTCAATGGAACTGACTATTTTGAACAATCTAGCTTATTGACAAGTACTTTAAATGACAACACTACTAATGGTGTAGTAAGTAGCTTTAACTATACCGGCAGCGAGAATATGATCATTGATTTCTCTATCATTAGAGGAACAGCGAGAGATACTGGCACACTATATGTAACTACTGATGGCGTTAACGTTGAAGTAGCACAGGGCGGTGCCTACATTAACAACAGTGGAACAAGCTTTACTGGTGAGATAGTATCAGGAGTATTTAGTCTTCTTTACACTACAACCTCTACTGGCTCTTACGCTACAATGAAATTCATGATCCGTAGGTGGTCAAACTCAGCAGGCGGTCCAGGTGGCGTTCCTAGCTACAGTGGAGGCGGCAGCAGTGCTGCAGCTGGTGGTCCAAATGAATCTATACAATTTAACAATGGCGGCATCTTAGACGGGAACAGCAATTTCCTAATCGATTCTGCAAATGGACTCATTAACTTAAATGGACTTCAACAGAGCATATTAAGTGTACCTATAACTATCGTAGACAATACTTCTTCCCCTGCGGCATTGTTCTCATACACTGCTTCAACGAACGCAAACGCTGTAATTGAATACTCTATAGTTAGAGATGGCGATAACAGAACAGGTCGTCTACTAGTAGCTAATAACACAACGATAACAAGTGAGAGTGATGACTTTACAGAGACCGGTTCTACAAACGTAACACTGGGAGCAGAGATTGTTGGATCAAATGTTGTGATAACATATACATCTGCAAGTACTGGATTTAACGGAACATTTAAATACTCCATGAGGACTTGGAGTTAAATATGGCAGGACCAAATATTTTAAATTTTGCAAGTAAAGTAGCCTTCCTCAACGGGGTCGTATTCGTTAATGGGACTGCCGTTACTTTACCTAATTCAACTACTGACCCAGTATCGGCTATAGCTGGAGACATGTACTATAACTCAGTATCTAACACAGTTCGTTTCTTTAATGGAACTACCTGGGCAGATATGGGGGGCAGTAGTTCATATCTTGTGAATGAGTTCACTCTTTCACCTACTGATATATCTAATGGTTTCGTAACTTTAAGTTCTGCCCCGGATGTACCGGCTGATACCATTCTAACCGTTATAGGTGGACCTATGCAATCATATGGCGTAGATTACACAATTTCGGGCGCTCAACTTACTTTTATTAATAGTCTCGCAGTGGGTGGGGTCTCAGCCCTAGTTTCTGGCGACACTCTCGTGATACAATATAACTAACAAAGGAAATAACTATTTATGGCACAAATTCAAACAAAATTTATAGCAAATGAAGCAGTAACGGCGCCCAAAATAGGCTCCTTATCGGCAACAGCGGCTCAGGCATTATTTGCCGATGGCAGTGGTGGTGCGGCTTTTAGAAGTTTGCTATCAACTGACCTACCAGGAACAATAACGTCGAATACAACAGGTACAGCATCAAACATAACTGCGACTACCAATTCGACCTTAACAACCCTCAGCTCTTTAAGTCTTCCAACATCTCAGTTAAGTGGAAATATAGTTCTTACTACTCAAGTAAGTGGAACTCTTCCAGTTGCTAACGGCGGTACAGGCGTTGCAACGTTTTCAGCTAATCAAGTAATACTTGGTGGCACAACTTCAACAGGACCTCTTACACAAGTACCTGGTGGAACAAGTGGTTTCGTACTTACATCAAATGGTACAACAGCGGCTCCAACATGGCAAGCAACTTCTGGTGGTACAGTAACCTCTGTAGCTTTACTAGATGGTTCTACAACTCCGATTTACAGTATTTCTGGTTCACCAGTTACTAGCACAGGAACATTAGATTTTACATTAATGACCCAATCTGCGAATATGGTGTTTGCTGGTCCAACTACTGGTTCAGCTGCTCAACCTACCTTCAGATCTTTAGTCGTTGGTGATTTATCTTTCGCTGGTTCTGCCGGTGGCGTCGCAACCCTTGACGGTGGCGGAAAAGTTCCTCTTTCTCAACTTCCATCTACCTTAATGGAATTCAAAGGTAACTGGAATCCTAATACAAACACTCCTACCTTAGTCGATGGTACTGGTACAACTGGTTTCACTTACTGGGTAAGTGCTGCTGACGCTGGAACAGTTTCTGGATTAACAGATCCATCAATGACCAATTTCAACATTGGTGATTTAGTTATTTATAACGGCACTAAATGGGTATTAACTACTCCTGCTGCTGGCGTTAGCTTTGTAAACGGTGCTCAAGGCTCTGTAACATTGTCTATGGCAAGCGCGAACGGTTTTGCTGGAACTTACAGCGGAACAGCGTTAACAGTAACAACTACATTAACTACACCAGTAGTTGCTGCTAACGGTACTGCCCTGATTGCTGCGACAACTACAGGTTCTGGAAGTACAGTTGTTTTAGCCACAAGTCCTACCCTCGTTACTCCAAACTTAGGAACACCAAGTACATTAGTTCTTACTAATGCTACTGGATTAGTTTTAACTTCTGGCGTAACCGGTATCCTTCCGATTGCAAACGGTGGTACTAACGCTTCTACTGCAATTGCAGCATTCGATAACCTTTCTCCTCTAACAACTGCTGGCGATACCTTGTACTACAACGGTACGCACAACACAAGATTGGGAATCGGTTCTACTGGTCAAATCTTGACAGTAGTTTCTGGCGAACCAGCATGGGCTACTCCTGCAGTAACTTCTACCGCTACAGAGACCATTGCTACTCTAGTTTCTGGCGATATCACTAATCAATACTACGATCTTCCACACGTTGCTCAAGGAGCAAGTGCTTTGATTAACAGTATTCAATTAAGTGTAGTTGGCGGTCCAGAGCAACTTAAAGGTGTTGACTATACAGTTTCTTTAACTGGTGGTACTGGTGGTAACACTCGAATCACTTTCGCAGGAGACCTTGCGACAGGCGGAAACGCAGCTCTAGTAGCTGGCGACATCCTCATGATCGGTTATAGTTTCTAATAATTAAATAAAGACGGGGAGAGTAAAATCTCCCTGTTTTTCCATACCAGACGAAAGTCTGAAGCTGGCTCGGATGAGCTGTTTCGCAAGAAACAAAAGGAAGAACAATGTCACAAATCTCAACCAAATTTATAAAGAATAATGCTGTCACCAACACTAAGTTGGCGCAGATGGCAACCCTTACCATTAAGGGTAATAACACAGGTTCTACAGCTAATCCTATAGATCTAACAGTAGCTCAAGTTAATACGATGTTAGGCGACTTACTGATATCTAATAACTTGTCAGATGTAGCTTCTAAATCTACGTCTTATAACAATATCTCTCCAATGACAACAACAGGGGATATTGAATATGAAGCTTCTGCAGGTACGGCTGCTAGGTTACCTATTGGGTCTACTGGTCAAGTTCTCACTGTAGTTAGCGGACTTCCTGCTTGGGCAGCATCGGCTATCCCTACTCTAACTAGTTTAAACATCTACGCCGGTAAGACAACTATCAGTAATGCTGGTACCAGCGTCTCTGTAACCTTTAGTACAGCTTTTGCTAGTACGGGTTATGCGGTTACTTGTAACTTTTTAAACACTACAG